>VTLG01014013.1_pt1 | contig 33504 bp, 34 predicted proteins | sample 4694571 | NCBI WGS metagenome assembly VTLG01 (sample SAMN12604809, study PRJNA352737) | marine metagenome | biome: ENVO:00000447; feature: ENVO:00000209|ENVO:00000569|ENVO:01000036; material: ENVO:00002151; isolation source: viral sequences binned using virsorter ...
GTTACGCAGTAATCAGATTCCTACCCGCACCCGATGGAGAAGACCTTCCATGGGCACAAGTTTGGAGTCATGCCTTCCAAGGTCCTGGTGGATGGTATATTGAGAACTCTCTCACAACTTTAGGCAAAAAAGATCCTGTTTCAGACCTAAACAGAACCTTATGGAATAGCGGTAGTGATGCCGACAAAGAGATTGCTCGTAAGCAAAAACGTAAGTTATCTTACTACAGTAATATCTACGTCTTACAAGACCCTGCTAATCCAGAGAATGAAGGAAGAGTATTCCTTTACAAGTATGGTAAGAAGATCTTTGATAAACTAACAGAAGCAATGCAACCTGCATTTGCTGATGAAACTCCAATCAACCCATTTGATTTCTGGAAGGGTGCTGACTTTAAAGTCAAGATCCGTAAGGTTGAAGGGTATTGGAACTACGATAAGTCCGAGTTTGCTGAACCAAGCACACTAAAAGGATTTGATGATTCTGAGTTAGAAACTCTCTGGTCACAACAGTATAGTTTAACTGACTTTACTGCTCCTGATAAGTTCAAGACTTTTGAAGAGTTAGAGACTAGATTGAATCAGGTGTTAAACTCAGCACCAACACCTCCTCGTCAAACAGAGATAGAGGATTTAGAAGACCTAAGTGAAGGTCGCTATAAAACTGTAGCAGCAGAATCTGCTCCTACATTTAAGTCAGCACCGACTCCTGCTCCCGCAGAAGAAGATGATGCCTTATCTTATTTCGCCAAACTTGCTAACGAATAACTATGAAGATTTTCATTGACTCCGCTGACGTATGGGCAATACGAGAAGCATACGAGACAGGTCTTATTGATGGTGTAACAACCAACCCTACCCTTATTATGAAGAGTGGTAAACACCCAGAAAAGGTGTACCAAAAACTCAAAGACATGGGAATCAATGATATCTCTATGGAAGTCGTGGGCAATGCTGAAACTATGATCAATGAAGGTCGTAGATTGAAAGCAAAGTTCGGTGAATGTGCTACAATCAAGGTTCCGTGTACACCAGACGGACTCCTTGCTTGTCACACTTTATCTAAAGAATTAATTAGAGTAAACGTAACCTTAATATTCAGTACAGCACAAGCAATCCTAGCTGCGAAAGCAGGGGCAACTTATGTCTCACCTTTCGTTGGTAGATTAGAAGATAACTCTCACTCAGGTGTAGAAGTTGTTCGTTCTATAGTTGATATCTACAAGAAGCACAACATCTATACTGAAGTGTTAGCAGCATCTATTCGTGACGTTGCTAAGGTTACACTCGCATTCTGGAATGGTGCTCATATTTGTACCATACCACCAAAAGTATTCAACAAGATGTACGATCATGTGTTAACAGACGCAGGATTAAAAATCTTCGATGAAGACCACAAAACCACCTTCTCTTCTACTGATGAAAGAGTTGGTGGCGATTTAGACCGATTAGACGGTATGGAATATAATTTTGTAGACGATGGATTTACTTACACCATCGACACACCTGAGACACAGGGACTTGTCGATTTCGGTGACATAGATACAGGTACAGGATTCATCCCCTAATCTATTTTAATTTCAGATTTATTCTGACCAATAACTAACGACCCACCTTTATGAAGGGATGCTGTGTATAGATCAGCAAATTCTTTTATATAGATGGGTTTTATTAATTTAATTTTTTCTTTCTCAGCATTCAATCTCTCTTCATACTGATAGTATGTCACAGGTGATACTGGATTTACAGTTACACCCGCAGACGCAGTTCCATCATAATATGTGACCTGATAGTTACTTGGAACTCTAAGTCCTGCCTTTACAATTTTACGATTCAAAGCATCAGTAACCTCCGTTGTCTCATACATCATGATGGCAGCGGGGTTTTCATATTTTGTGTACACATAGTCTCTCAAAGCATCAGATGTACGTGGCCATTGTTCATGGTAGTTAGTGATGTTATTCACTATCATGATAGTCCAACCTAAGTCTGCCTGTTTATAATAGTTAAATGCTATTGATTCTGGTGTGTCACCAGTTTTTATGAAGACATCATCAAAGATAACAACAGAGGCTAAGTAATCGTCTCTTATATTATTTCTTCTCCATAGATTCTTGGCACGATAATACTTAGGATCTAAAAGTTGATCCGTATAGTTGTATAGTACATTGGGTGCGTTCTGAAATAAACTCATTAGAATCTACCTGTTTCTAGATCAGCAGATGTAAGTGCTGTTGTCTCAGCAAATGTACAACTGACAGTTTGTAATGGTATTTCACCACCTTTAGTGGTGATAAAATTATTTGATGGTGATGCGTTTACATTAAGATTAGTAAGAGCACACATCTTAGAACGTGGCATCATTGGATGTGGTTGACCACCATCAACAACAGCACCAAATTCATCTACAGCACCGAACCATGGTTCCAGTTTGAATAGATCTGGGAAACCTAGTACACCACCAGTTCCTTTAGCGTTAGCAACAGGATGCATACCAGTTTTAAATCCATTGATTATCTTATCAATATTTTCTGCTTCCTCAGCATCACGAGCAAAGAACTCGAATGATAATGAGAAGGATCTCATTTCCATTTTACTGAACATCATGATGGCATTCTCATTGGGTGCTAATCCTGCTAGTCCTAAGAAGTTTGCTGGCTGTGTGATGTCACTGTTTACACCAAGTGGATCTGTTGCTCCCTTGAATGCTTTACCAAGAGATTTAGATATATCCATACCCGCTTGATCATTCAGTCCATCTGTAAAGTTAGATCCAATCTGACCGAGTGCGTCAGTCACACCCGCAATAGTACCTGTAGCAAGCATCTGACCGATAGCCCCAGTAGGGTCATCAAGAACTCTTGCCATGGTTCCTAACTTAAATGTGTTTCCCCATGATGCACCATATGAATATTGAAACTCATTAGGCATGGGTAGACGATATATTGTAGGGACTGTATCCGCAGTCTCATATGATTCATTCTTTATGTCAGCTAACTCGTTAGCATTTTCAACAACAGTTCCGTCTTGTAGTGTGATAGGACCGTCTCTGAATAGATGCTCATACTCACCTTGACTTATCTTTGCTAATACTTGTTTTCTTCTCTTCTCTGCATTCTTTACACCAGCTCTACCTTTTCCTTTACCTATATCAGCCAACGCAAGTGCTTGTAGTTCATTGTTGAGTGCTTCCATTCTTTGATCGCCCTCAGTGGTTCCACCGTCTGTACCTCCATAGAGGAACTCATTACCTTTTCTTACAACGTCAGTTACACCACCAATATTACCTAGTCCTGTCTGAGCATCGTTCTGACCTGATTCTCTCGCAGCTTTTAATCCTTCATTATACTGATACCTAGTGATCTTAAAATAAGATGCAAGAGGGATATCAGTCAAACCTTTAGGGTAGGTTCGATCATCGCCATATAATACTCTATTTCCAGCCATTATCTATTTGTATGGAATTGTTCTAGTGGTAGTTGACTCATTGCCTGCATATCCTCCTCTGGTATCTCGAAGAATAAGTTGTCGGCATTCTTAGGTATGTAGTAACGAAGTGTCTCCATAGGAGCTTCTTCTTTATTTAGTGACCCAAGACGAGCTTTTGGTCTAAGGAAGTGAATGTTCATACCTAACAGTCTATCATTCTTAATTTCCATGAGTTTTATTAGTGGGTACTCATCCCATTTCTTTATACTATCTCTGTATTTGGGATCATATTCAAAGAAATACCACTTACCTACCTCTGGTTGTTCTGTGGCATTGTCGTAGAGTGCTTCAAATATTTTTTCTCTTAGCTGGGGTTTACTTACTTTGCTTCCTCTTAGACTTTGGAGCAGAGTAGTTAATTCTGAGCTCTCGCTCTGTGATGAGTCGGAAGTTGATTCCTCTGTCATCGCAGTATTCCTGAGCTGCCCTCCACTTTGCATGGTTTTTAGCATAGGTCATGACCTCCGTGATGTACCGTTTGGTTTGACGTTTCTGGGGTTTAGGTTCTTGTGTTTGCTTCAGAGGTTTGACCTCTACCAGATATTGCTTAGTTCCTGTTGGTTCCTTGATCTTCACCCAGAAGTCTGGGAAGTATCTATGCACCTTATTATCTGTAGGACATTTGTATGGTATTACTATCTCCTCAGATGACCAACTAACAACTGCTCTATCGCTATCACACCAATTCATGAACTTAAGTTCCCAACCAGACCGATAAAATATCTCAGTCGGATCTCCCTTATATTTCTTATAATTCTTAGGTTTGAATTTACCTTGTTTTAGAGACATAAATAAAAATACCACCCCATATGGGTATTTATGACTCTCAAAAGCGTTACATCCTTCATATCAGACCTACAGACCAGAGGAGGACCTAGTTCTACCAATCAATTTGATCTGGAGTTTGCTTGTGGCGACAAGTTGAAGCAGTTCATGCAGGATGAATATCAGATAGAAAATACATCTTATAATAACCTCATGGTTGACATGATCAATGAGGCACAGATACCTGGCGTGTCATTAACCAGTCAGGATGTGAAGCAAGTACACAAGGGTATCACTATGAAACCCGCAATGGCAAAGGTATATAATGAGATGGACTTCTCATGTATACTTGATGTCAAGTCAGAAGCATTTAAGTTCTTCACAGCATGGCAACAGTTTGTACAAGGTGCTGACGTTGGTGATCCTGGCGTACTATCAGGTAAGAAGGAAGCAAGAGCATTAGCTCAACACTACTATAATGACTATACATGTGATACAATAATAAAGAAGTACGAAAAATTTTCTCCAGATAAAAACAACCTACAACCCACAGCAAACTATCACGTGTTCACCGTACAGTTGCGTAAGTCATATCCATATATGATGTCATCTATACCTTACAGTTCAGCAGGATCTGGTGTTGTCAAGTTAAGTATAGGTATGTACTATGAGTATGCTGAGTACACTCCGTTCAAGTTTGAGCAGAGAGTACAAGTCTCAGGAACCTGATATATAATATATACGGACTAATTTATTATGCCATTACCTGATATTGTTACGCCAACCTACGAGTTGGTCATACCTTCATCGAAGAAGAAATTAAAATATCGCCCTTTCCTTGTTAAAGAACAGAAGATTCTGATCCTAGCACTAGAAGAGAATGATAGTGTACAAATACTAGAAGCGATAAAGAATATATTTAAAGCATGTATCATCACTAGGTTCAAGATGGATGACCTATCTATCTTTGACGTTGAATACATCTTCCTACAATTACGTGGTAGATCTATTCAAGAGACTATTGATGTAGAAGTTCCATGTGATGATGACCCTGAGACTAAAGTACCAGTGTCATTCCCAGTGGATGCTGTCAAAGTTAACTTTCCAGACGGACATGAGTCAACAATTAAATTGACTGAGGACATCGTGGTACAGATGAAGTATCCTAACCTAGAATACTTTACTAAGGTTAACTTTACAGAAGAGACCACTGACCCATACGAGTTAGTGTCATCATGTATAGACAGAGTATATAATAAAGGAGAAGATTGTGGATCCTTCACAGCAAAAGAAGCTCAAGCATGGTTGGAGAAACTTACTAACGATCAGTTTGAAAGTATCCAAAACTTCTTTGACACTATGCCTACTCTTAGGCATGAGCTTACAGTTACTAATCCTAAATCAGGTGTTAAAACGAATGCAGTCATCGAGGGATTAGTCAATTTTTTCGGATAGCCCTGTTCCAAGAGGGGTTAGCAAGATTCTACACAACGAATTTTGCCTTGGTGCAACACCATAAATATACCTTGAGTGACATAGAAAATATGATCCCATGGGAGCGTGACATTTACGTCAATATGCTCTCCAAGTGGTTAAAGGATGAAAGGGAACGTATAGAGAAAGAGAAACGGACACGTAGATGAAGAAACGGGTCGCTGCTATGTTTGGTATTAAATTACTGCCTGTATCAGGTAGTATGGTTTCTAGTGCCAAAAATATGCTCGACACTGAGATGGAATATATTTCATATCTCAGAAATAGGAAGAAGATGTTCTTCATGACTCAGGTTCAACAGACCAAAGTCACAGTTGTAAGTAAGAAAAGAAAAGAAGTAGAGAAGAAGGTAAAACAGAAAAGAAAGAGTGGTCTAACTATACCTAAAAAACTTTTAAAGAATAAAGGTAAAGACACCCTCAAACAAAGGATGAAGAAGGTGAAGGGTAGGAACCCTATCGTCAAGCTGAAACGTAAGATGAAGGCAGGGGGACTGAAAGTTGGTCGTAAGGTCAACCGAGTCCTCAAGATAGACAAAGCTAAGAAGTTTATGTCTAGGCAAGGTCAGAAACTAGGAGCACAGGTAAAGAATGTAGGTAAGAAGGTAGGAGGAAAGGTACTCCAGACGGGTAAGACAGCTCTATCAGCAGTCAAAGATAAGGGTGCCAACCTAGTCAATAGAGTAATACCAAAGTCAGCTAAGAAGAAAGTAGTACAGAAGTTAGTCAAGACTGGTGCTAAGAAAGGATTACAGAAGGCAGGAGCAAAGGTAGCAACTAAAATGGCTGCTAAGACTGCAGTCAAGATAGGACTGAAGAAGATACCAGTCGTAGGTCTGATAGCTGGACTAGGTTTTGGTCTTCAAAGATTAGCGAAGGGTGATATAACTGGTGCTCTCATGGAAGCAGGATCAGGTATAGCATCTACAATACCAGGTCCTGGTACTGCTATATCAGCAGGACTGGACGCAGCTTTGGTTGCTAAAGATGTCACTGGTATGAAGGACGGTGGTGAGGTAACTTCACCTACACGAGCACTGATAGCTGAGGGTGGCGAACCAGAACTTGTTGTACCACACTCTAAGTTAGGTCCTGTATTCCGTAATCTATTAAGTAAAGTTGGTAACATACTAACAGATGTCACTACGGGGTTCTTATCTACATTGCCCGTACCAACAGCAGAATCATCAAGGATATTGGGTGAGACAGCGAAGATAGCAGCAGTATTTGGACAGAAGGGAAAGCCTCTAGCAGTGTTCAAGGGTGGTAAGATAGCAAAGATGGCTTCAGGATTCCTGAAGAGGGTAGGCGGTGGTGCCATGGGTCTAGCTAAGTCAGCACTCAAGATGACACCTATGGGACTAGCAGCTGGTGCAATTGGATCAATGTTCAATAGACCCGCTAAGGCAGAAACATTTAGGAAGAGAAAAGTAATTAATAAGATATCAACTGTCAATGGTGTAACCACTTCAGAATCATGGGATTCAGATAGTGCTACATCATACGGGAACTTCCCAATCACTGATACCTATGGTTCAACTGAAGGAAGACAAAAACCTCATGGTGGTGTGGATATAGGAACTCCTGTAGGTACACCCGTAGGATTTACTGAGGGTGGTAAGATTCTAGCAGCTGGTAAGTTTGGAGGATATGGAAATATGATGGATGTCTGGTTACCACAGACTAAGATACAGATGCGTATAGCACACCTAAGTAAGTTCATCAAGAGAACTGGTGAGTTTGTAGCAGGAGAGAAACTTGCTGAGACTGGTGGAGAGGTAGGTGATCCTGGTGCAGGTAGTTCCACAGGACCTCACCTTCACTTTGAGGCAGATAATAAGAAGAATTCAACTAGGTACGGTGGAGCAGGAAATCCTATGCCTTATGCTCCTTTACTATCATTCACTGCTGTTGAACCTCCAGCTGAGTCTGGTAAGGGTGGAGTTAGCTATGGTTATCCACTACAGTATACTGTCAGGTGGCCAACCAGTAATGGTTCTATGGGAGGTCCTGGTTTACTTGGTGCTGTAGGTGGTATGTTTAGTAACATGTTTGGTGGAGGTGGCAAACCACAGAAACCTAAGATGATTCCTTACCCAGTGCCTGTGGCAAAACCTATACCAATACCTGTGACTAAAGTCGTGACAGTCGAAGCAAAGGTAATGGATGCTTATGGTGTCGATTCATTCTCAGGGAGATACGTTAAGTTATGAGCAAAAACATGGACAAATTTCCCAGTATAGATGACGTACATGAGGTTCTAAGTGATCTTACGAAACTCTTTGATGATCGTAATGATCTGCTCAAGTCAATGTTCAAGGAGGACAAGTATAAGGACTTCTTGCTTGCTGAGAACATGCAACAACTTGCTGAGGCAGACAAGAGAGATGACTCAGCTAACGGTAGGATAAAGAAAGACTTAGCAAATGGTTATGAGGTATTGAAAGCTCAGACCACGATGAAGAAGTTTGCTAACTTCATATCGCCAGGTGCTCTCCCTCCTATGGATCTGACCTCATCAGATGACTACAGCGAAGATGATGACTATGTAGAAGAAGAAGCACCCGTAGAGAAAGAAGCACCAGAGAAAGGTGACAAGGGAGATAAGGGTGATGATGGTGCTGACGCAGAGATTGTACAACCTAAACCAGATAAACCAAAACCAAAGAGTAGAGTATTCAGTTGGCAGAAGCAACAGACCCCTAAACTCAAACTACAGGAGGGTGGTGCTGTAGCTCCATCACCTATGATGAACTCTCTGACTCCGACAGCTGGGCAGAGACCTGAAACAAAATCAGGTGTTAAGTCACTAGAGAGCTTAGGACTGGTAGGTAAGAAGAACGTTGCCAGTGAGCTGACTGAAGATTTAGGACTAGAAGACTATAAGAAAGCACTAGCAGATGCGATGGCACTACCACTCAAGGCAGTGGCAGCTGGATTAGCAGGGTTGCTAGACAATATGGATGTGCCAGGCGGTGAGGGAGCAGCAATCGAAGGACAGGTATCTAAGGTAGGAAAGACGTTTGGTGTAAAAACTAAGAAGAAACAGAAGAAAGACAAGGAAGATAAACAAAATCCACTACTGTCTATTGCTAGACTACTTTTACCTTTTGGTCTGGGAGCAAAAAGAAAGAAACCAAAACAAGAGAGTTACCAGATAGCAACGGAGAAGAAACAGAGTTTTGATATGTATGGTAATATCATAGACTCGTCAAGTAGTTACTCAGACAGTAGGGATGAACCAAAAGGAGGTCCATCACTTGTAAGGAGTGCACCTGGTTACTTAGGCATTGGTGGTGCATCACATGAACCAGTAGCACCTGACACCTTATCAACATCAGGTGACACTAAGATAGATGCTATGAGAAATAGCATCACTAATATCACACAGGGTGCTAAGAATATGATGGCAAATGCCCCTATGGTTAGAGGTATCAAAGCAGCTGGTGGAGTCATATCTAAACTTCTAGGTAAAGTACAACCTGCATCAGAAGGTAGTCAATATAATAGTCAAGATATAAACACTCTAACGAACCAAGTCATGATGGAGAACGAGCAGATGTTCAACCAACAGACTGATATAGCACTCGGTGCAATGGGTGATTCATCAGACGAAGGTACAAAGGCGATCATGGCAGCTATAGCAAAGATGGGTAACACTCCCATGGGTATTGGTGAGGAAGATCCACTACCTCCTGCACCTCTAAAACCTAGCAAGCATCTACTACATAGCATTAGTATTGTAGATGGAGGACAGACACCCCACGACATAGTATGAAGAACGAAAGTAATTTTGAACTACTAGACCTAAAGATAGGTATGTCAATGTATGATCCAGAACTGGATCAGCAGGGTATGATAGTGCAACCATTTACCAGTAATAACTTGTTAGAGTTACATTATATCGAGGACATCACTAAGTCAAATGTATTGGTAATACTTAAACTGAATGACTCATCGTCATCAGTTCTATCAAACATACAAGGTATGGAACCTATCGACATCAGCTGGACTGACACCTATGATAATGTGATCACATATAGTATGATCATATATGATGTCAAGGACAGGATGGTTATAGATGGTAAGAAATCACAGGCAACTCTCTATTGCGTTTCAGTTGATGCAGTAAAGAATTCTGCTAAAAAAATTTCCCGTAGATTTGGTAAGGGAGGAGGTAAGTTCACTCATGAGTTAGTAACAGAGTTGATGAAGACAGAGATAAAGACAGACAAGACAGTTGACGTTGATGAGAGTGCTACTAAACTATCCTTCGTGAGTCCATACTGGGATCCATATACTATTATCTCATGGTTAGCATGGAGATCTATATTACAGGATGGTAGTGGTAAGAAGAGTGCGGGGTACTTATTCTATGAAGACAGAAGAGGATATCATTTCAAAGCAATGGATGGTTTGGTAGAGCAACCAAAGGCTAAGGATATAAAGGTAAATTTCTCAGCAGATGAGTTAGATGAAGAAACTATTGCTGTAGATGGATTCACTGTAACAGGTGCGTCGGACATATTCCGTGGTCTCAACCTCGGTAGTTATGCTAGTACCACGTTTACACTAGACATGAAGGACTTCAAGTATGAAGAGGTTCCCTTCTTTATTAATGACTTCTATTCTTCAATGAAGAAACTAAACCCAACAGCAGAACTACCAGAGTTCTTCAGAAGATTTGGTGGTACTGAACTGGGCGGTGCACCGACTAGAATTATGTCAAAGGTCATGGACACAGCTATGTACACAGAAGGTACATACACACAAGACCTTACCAGACAGCTCAGTCAGTCCATGATTAGGAACCAGTTGTTTTTCAGTCAGTCAGCTACCTTCCAGTATGAAGGTAAGATGGACTTATACATCGGAGATGTAGTTATGGTAACTAAATATGATGCTAAGTCTGGTGAAATAAACGTTGAGGATAGTGGTCGATACATAATAGGTAAGATATATCGTCAATTCTTGACAGAGAGAGACACCATGTCTACTCAGGTCACACTGTACAGAGATAGTGTAGGATGAATTTAGAAAGTGCAGCACATGCCATCGGTAAAGATGGGTTCAACTGGTGGATAGGACAAGTCGAGAACGACGGGTCAGATCCAGAGAACAATGGTGAGGAGTCACTAGATTACGATTATACAGGTAAGGTTAAGGTTAGAATTGTAGGGTATCATAACCCAGACAAAGAGGTACTACCAACCAGAGATTTACCTTGGGCATCTTGTATCATGCCAGCTGTCTATGCCATGAAGAGTGGCATGGGTTCTATCCAACAGTTACAGGTTAGCTCATGGGTAGTTGGATTCTTTATGGATGGATCCTCAGCTCAGATACCTATCATCATGGGTAGTATCAGTGACCAGAACCCAAATGACATATACACTAAACTACCAGAAGAGAGTAGTAAAGCATATCAACAGATACATGCACCAGACTATGATCCAGACAAACATGGTACAGGTGGTGGTATAGTTGGTGGTACAGCTGACACAACATCAACTGATTCCAGTACAGGTAACACAAGCGGTCCTGTACAACAAGAAACTACTGAGGAAGATACAGTCTCAACAGTCAACCCACGTGGTGATGCACAGCAACAGACTGAGGCAATGAAGAAGGCTGATGAGAGAAAGAAATATACTATACATGTAGGTAATGGTAAGTGTGGTACACCCGCAGATGTGAAGATCAAGGGTGCTACTGCTGAGTTCCTAAAGTTTGCTAGAGGTATAGAGAAGAACGATATAGGTGAGTTTATCAATAAAACTACAGGTAAGATAGAAGACGTAGCAGGAGAGATAGAAGCGATCCAAGATAGGATCCAAGGATTCATGGGTGGTGTATTGGCTAACGTCAAGGGTACAGTATTAAAAGAAACACAGAAGCACATACAAGAAGTTATCAATGACATCAAGATTCCTGATCCAGATTTATTAGATCCAGCTGTGGATCAGCTCAAGAACATAGGAGATCTTGTTGACTGTCTCTTCAAACAACTCTTCAATGAACTGGCAGATGTCATCGGTGGACTGCTGAATGATCTTATAGGACAAGCACTAGACGCTGCGTTGTGTTTGGCACAAGATATATTCTCAGACTTGTTTGGTGGATTGATGGACAAGTTGATGAAAGGTCTTGACACTGCACTAGGTATACTTGATGGTGCATTGAGTGCTATCAAGAACAATGCTGCTCTCATCCAACAGATTACAAACAAAGTATTAGATCTAATCGACATGGTTTGTGAAGGTGATCTATCTTGTGCTCTTGGATTATCAACATTCGAGACAGGAGCAGGAGGTAAAGAGAGTGAAGGTGATAAACAAATGAAACAGATGAGTCAGTACAGTGATGCTGCGAAGAGTGCATTGAAAGATGGTAAGACTCAGCTAGTTGGCACAGCTATACCTAACTCACGTGGATGGGTTCCAGTCACCAAGTTGATAGGTGGTCAACTTGTTAAGAAAGCATTTAACACTAAGAATGGTGAGTTCGCAGAGGTTGGAGCTGCGGGTACAGGTGTAACATCCAAGACATTTGAGAAAGGTAAGAGTTTAATAGAGAAGTTTGACAGTGTATATCCTATACGTGCATCAGATGGTACGATCAACTTTGATACTCTAAACTGTAGTCCAAGTAACACACGTAAGAAACCTTGCTTCCCAGAATTAATTTTTGACAATGCACAGTCTACAAGTCTCATCAGAGCGTTACCTATCATTGATGACATAGGTGCTATGGTGGGTGTGTTGATGAGAAACAAAGGATCCAATATCAATACAACTGCTAGAGTCAGAGCAATGTTCACATGTAATGAACCAGAGGGTGTTGGTGCTGATTTGACCCCTATCATTAAAAATGGTAAGATAGAGAAGGTAAGGGTAAACAAACCAGGCGTAGGTTATGGATTAGATCCTGACAATACATATTGCCCAAGAGAACAGAGATTCTTCCTTGTAGATAAGGTAGAATTAAATGACTATGCTGACACAGGAGATGTACTATTCTATCAAGAATCAGATGGTGATCCGAATACAGCAATACTACAGGTAATAGAATATGATTACGATAACACTGGACTGGTTGCTCTAGCAACACTAGAGAAAACTGATAAGATTCCACCTGGTCTAAAGATACAGACACTTGGTGGTTCATTTAAGTTCCAACTTAATCCACTCAAGGAGTTCTATGACCTCGCTATTCCTGCTAATGCTACAGCATTATATGCTAACTGTGATGACATACTACCAGTGCTTGACACTATCGACATCACGAACGTAGGTAAAGGATATAAAAATCCTAAGATATATGTCGGACCTAATGAGATAGGTGACATATCTACTGATACACAGGGTAGACTACTCACCCCAACTATCAGCACAAAGACACTAGGATTTGTACGACCTCGGATCGTAGATCCAGAAGGATATGGTGCTAACATTGTACCTACATATCAGTACGTAGGACCTACTAAATTCAACGAAATATTTGAATCTCAATCTTACATTGATTGTGTTGGTCATCCACCAAATACAACAATACAGGTTGAAGAAACAGCACAGGTATCAGGTGTGTCAGACCCATCAGGCGGTACAACTACCATAGCAAGTGGTATCACAGAGACACCAGACACACCTGTTACAGTTGATCCACCTACAGAAAATACAACACCACCACAACAAAATGATCCACCTAGCAGTGGTGGCGGTGGCGGTGGTAACTATGGAGGAGGTTACTAATGGCTAGACAAGATACCACACAGACAAATCTGTTCGATGGTAGTGAAGAGAGTAATGATAATCCTCAACACATCACGAACTATCCGAAGAACTGGGTTACAGTGACCTCAGCGGGTCATGTAATGGAATTTGACAATACAAAAGAGGGTGAAAGGATCAGAATAATCCATGGTGCGACTGGTTCTTTGATCGAAATGGATGAAGAAAAGGATACTTATATCATCAGTGCAAGGGATTTACACCTAAATAGTGACAGAACGACCACCCTTAAGGTCGGAAAAAACAAAAAGGACGACAAACTTATCATTCAAGTTATCGGTGATGCTCACCTGAATGTGGAGGGAGACCTACACACAGAGGTAGAGGGCAATAGGTATGACAGAGTAGACGGTGAGTATCAACTAAAGGTTGGTGGAACTATGATGATAGATTCCACATCCAATATTGGTATCAATGCTGACAATGAACTCAGAGTTATAGCTAACTCTATTAACGAAAGATGCACCTTCAAGAAGCTGGACATGCAGGGAGGTGGTCAGTTAACAGAGGTTATAAAAGGTAACCGTGTGATCAGGATGGATAAAGAAGGAGGAACGTTCGCGTTAGAATCAGCGGGTGACCTTCGATTTAATGTCAAGGGTTGTCAGTATGACAACGTTGGTAGAAACAGTTTTACAGAAGTCCAAGGCAAGGTAAAAACTATTGCTCATGGACAAAATATTGATTGCATAGAGGGTGGACAACCCTCTGGTATGGATGTCTCAACAAGTGGTGGAGTAGGTTGGGAACTTCAGACAGGCGGTACAGATGTTAAGATAAACACAAACGATTTTATGATGAGTGCATCAGGCACTGCGAATATGTCAGCATCTGGAAGCGAATTTAGAATCACATGTAATAACGGAATCTACTTGAATTGACATTCTGGTGTGAATGTACTATAGTAAAGGAACAGACCACATGTTTGGTATGACAATATCTTCTAGTCAAGCTAAGACTCTCGTTGATTTTATCAACGCTGAGAAAGCAAACTACATAGAAGAAAAAGTTAAAGGGATACCCACCCAGAAGAATGCTATGGAGATCTATAAAGAGATTCATGCTGATCTGGAGGAGATTAAGCACTATGCTACTGACATCATCAAGTATGCCAGATCTCATAGTGGCACAATGTCCACCCCAAATGCTTACCCATTGCCTTATCATAAAGACAGTGATTATGAAGATCCATGGAAACAGACTACTTAAAATTGTGTGAGGTGGATATTCCCGCACGTCGATTTATTCTTACCAGTGACCAATCTGAACAACAGATTCTTAACTGTGATGACACTGAACAATTCATGAGGGTATTAGAATTTGTCAGAGCGACGTGCCAAGTAAATGAAGTAACTTACAAGTATTAATTATGTCACACTCAGCAACGTTTTATAAGATCAAAGATATCTTACGTGCTGCCCCCAAACCAGTAACAGATGAGGTGCTACTTGAGGTAGCGTCACTTGCTATTGCTGAGACATTGGGTGAGAGAAATGTTGAACCAGTTAAATGGGACAGCAAAATTATGGATGACCTTATGTTAGACTCACTCGACATGGTTGAGTTAGTCATGTTTCTTGAGGAATGCTTCAGCGTAGAGATACGAGACGAGCAAGCAGGGGAGATAGTCACCGTTGGTGATGCTATTACTATCGTCAAGGAAAACAAAGCAGGGAAACCACGCAAGGTAGACAAGCGTAAGGTTAGTAAGTCATTCGCTCAACAAACAGAAGCGAGGGCAGAAAAACAAGCAAAACTTGACGCTGATATTGAAAAAGCGTTAGATGAAGACTAAAAAAATATTTTACAATTATGTTGTAGGTGGAAGTGAACAAGCATTTGCCGACGAGTCTGAACTAGATTTCTGGGCAGACGATTACTTTGAAGCACCAACCCCTGCCCTCAAAGACTATCCTACAACATATAGACATTACCAATGCCCTGCTTTCAAAGAATATTACAAAAACACATGGGTAATGAGACAGTCTTTCCCCCTTGGGTTCATATATAAATCTACCGAGAATAGAATTGAGTCAAACTTAGATCAAACTAACTTTGATGCTTATTTTATGCTTGGTGATGGATGGACAGATGGAGAACACCCAGAGGTACAGTTCAAACAAGGATATTGTTTTTGGACAGAGGATACCGATGTGTGGTTGGAACAATTCCAACATCCAGACATGTCACGACTAGGACTAGACACAGTGTCTGGTGCCTTTCCAATTTCGGTATGGCAACGACCTATTAACTTAGGATTCACTATCAGGAACTATGACCAAAACATCTGGCTCGAAAAAGGATCCCCGCTTTGCTATGTTAGATTCTCTAGCCAAAGAACAAGAGATGTCAAATTCACTCTTGAAAAACGATCCATCCCTAAAGAAGTGCTTAAGCGACAACTACAAAGCTTGTGGCTCAAAGACTGGCACAAAAACTTCTCATGGAACCTCATCAAACAAAGATTGAGGAAGGAAGAGGAACAAGAAAACAAATGCCCTTTTGATTTTTTATGGAAGAGATAACTCAACTATACAAGGAGTTTCGCACTATTGACGGAATAGGTGTATGTAAGGTATACTTTATAAATGGTATAGCATTCTCATTTGATGAGGATGACACACCTGACAACCTACAGACAGTCAGTATTGCTGAGGAAAAACCTCATTTGAGTAATGAAGACCTATATAAAGGTAGTTCTTACCTCCTAGAAGAGGGATTTGAGTTGGATATTCTCCTAGAGGATATCAACGACGATTTGTTTAACGACAATGAAGATAATTCACCATACCAAAAAATACCAAAAAGATACTAATGCTAAACTCGGAGAAAGACATCCGAAAAACCGCCAAGAAAATTATTAAAGACAAGCAAAACTGGTCTCCTGCTGAGAGACAGTATGCTAAACTTATTCGTAAGAGATTGAAAAAGACTGAAGAATGATCGTTTCGTTATTTCCGACACCACTGCTAGTCAGTGAGTTTGACTTTAGACCCGAACTATTAGAGTGGGTTAAAAAACATTATGAGCACAGTGTATACCATGAAGGCAACTCATCCTCAGCAGGATGGCACTCGGAGTATAATCTACACGAACAGCAATCATTCCTTGAACATTCTTTACTAATATATGCTCACATAGCACACTCTATGAGAAATCTGAGTGATGCTCCATTCATTATTAATAGTATGTGGGCGAGTGTAAACAAGACAGGCGATTATAATTATTCACACACTCATTTGGGTGTGGACTTTTCTGGTGTCTTGTATTTACAAACTCCATTTAATTGTGGTGATATCGTGTTTGAAGATGAGAACGCAAGATTTAGATATAACTGGAAGTTAGACGAAGAGATCAAAGAGGAGAAAGGATACCATGATAGTATGTGGTTTCATCCCACTGTTGGTCGTTGCTTAATCTTCCCTGCTCATCTTAGACATCACGTAGAGAGAAACCAATCAGAGACAGATCGTATCAGTATAGGATTTAACTTGAAGTTCCGATGAAACTATCTAATGGTGAGGTTATAATTATAGATGATCTGATACCTTTACAACAACAGATCAACCTATATGTAGAAGCATGTTCACTACCATATAGACTGGTAGGTAGTAATAAGTATGACGTACAAGATATAAAGACACAGAAACCAGTATCATATTTGGATCAGAAATGGGTGGTAGAGAACTTCTTTACTGATGGTATCGCAGGGTTCCTTGATGATTATGTTCCTGCTAATGTAGAGACAGCATACATCAACTGTGGTATTCATAGTGAGAGTCCTGATGTACATGTGGACAGTTCACGCAAGGGAGACAAAACTCTGCTATACTATATGAATAGAGAGTGGAAGCACGAGTGGGGTGGTGAAACTATACTGTTAGGTGATGACGCACAAGAAATAGAATTTTGTACACCATATAAACCTGGCAGAATAATTATATTTGACAGCACTATACCACACGCAGCTCGACAGCAATCGTTTGCTGCTCCATTGTATAGATTTACGTTAGCAATCAAGTTCAATGCTTGAAGAATTTCTTGAGTGGTTTGAGGGAGAGTATAACAACTGGTCACAGGCATCCAGTTGGCCGTCTTACTATGCTCATGTATTACTATCACACACTAGACTAGATGGTACTAGGTTCCTGTCACGTCAGAGATATAAACACAATGGAGAGGAGTATAGACGCAAGGAGATAGAAATAATACAGAGAGATGATGAGATCATAGCACTCAATCCTGTAGCAGACATACACTTCCGTAAGGAGGGAGATAAGTACATAGGAAGGAACTATAAGAGTGCATGGGTCAACGAAGGATACCTTAGATCTGAAGCAATATTAGAGAAAGATAAGTACACAGTGGTGGACAGAGGGTACGATAAAGAGGGTAAACAGACATGGGGATCGAAGTACGGACCTTTTATCTTTGATAAAGCGTATAAATAAATGGAGAACTTAATGTAGGGTACGTGTGGCAACTCGTAAGATATCAGACCTGACTCTACTGACTACAGTATCACCTTCAGATACCCTTCTGTTGCTTGATAATTCTGACCCAGTAGATACAAATAAAAAGAGCGAAGTAGGATCCATTTTTAAGGCAGTGCCTGGTGGATCACAGAACCAGCCTGGTCTAGCATTTGACCAGAAGACAGCGACTGGACTATATTCAACAACTCAAGGTGAGCTCGGTATATCACTGGGCGACTCTAAACTATTACTTGAGAAGCAATCAACTTCACTTGTATTATCTGCTAGAGACTCAGCAGACTCTAACCTAGACTTGACATTCCAAGCACTAGGTACTGGATTGATTAGATTCAACTCCACTATTGCTATTAATGACTCTGTATTTACTGTACCTAACAGTTCAGACAACAGTAAGATAATAAAATTTTCTGCCACTCAATTACCCACAGGTACTACTAGAACATTTGTCTTCCCTGATGCAGGAGTTGACATTGATACTATAGTAACTACATCATCTACTCAGACTCTAACCAGTAAGACACTTGTATCACCTATATTCACAGGTGACTTGACAGGTGTTAACCTCACATTATCTGGTAACTTACAGGTTGATGGTAACTCAACCATAGGATCTGACAATAATGATACACTGACTGTCGCAGCTGTATCTACGTTCAACGCTAACGCAACACTGAACAACCCAGTCACTATAAATGCTGCCACAACCTCGACTGATGATATAACTATCAATCAAACGAGTGGTACTGGGACATATAAAAAGTTAAAGTTTTTTGATACAAGTCAAGATACAAACGCAGGAAGAGACGTAGCAGACTTAGCAGTCTCTACAGACCAAGCGTCAAGGTATCTTGATTTGAAGTATTATGACCAAGATACAGACTATAGCTCAACCAACTACACGTATGGTATGAGAATAGCAAGTATCGCTTATACAATGCCTGATGTAACTGTAAATATTACTAATGGTGCGGTAGCAGGGTTTACTATCACAGATCCTGGTGCTAATATTAGTGGATCATTAACAGCAGTCATAGTTGGTGATGGTTCTGATGCTATTGTTACTCCTGTAGTAATCAATGGTGAATTATCATCTGTTACTATAGATGCAGGAGGACAAGACTATACCTCTGCTACTATTAATTTCACTACGTTTGGTGGTGGACTACAGTACAGACAATATAATCATGCCACTTCTACAGAGACAAAGAACGAGATTATCCACACAGGTAACCTTAGTTTAATCAGACAGATAGGTTCAGTAAGTAATCTAGTTACAACTGGATCAGTTAATTTTGATGATGGCACATTCATACTAGACGACACAAATGATCGTGTAGGTATAGATATAACCCCCACAGCATATAAGCTCGAAGTTGGAGGAGATATATACTTTACAGGCAGTCAACTTATTGGTGGTGACACCTCAGCATTTGTATTTCAGAGGAGACTAGATGCTACTCCTATGAAGTTCAACAAATATGATGGAACCACTGAAATGACTATTGACGCAAATGGTCAGGTTGGTATCAATAAGAGTCCAACTAAACGATTTGATGTCGATGGTGACAGTAACGTTGACGGTGATTTCTATGTTACTGAGACAGATTCAGTCAACCAAGTTGGTGGTGCTGTACATGCTAAACGGTTGAAGTTAACAGACATCAACGGTGCAGTTCAGACGATCACTGCTGACACTATCTCTGCTACGAGCAGAACAAAAGTTATTTTCCACGCTTACTCTTAAAATCAATGGCTAATGGTGTACTAGCGTCTTATCAGTCCGCTACAACAAAATATACGAATGCATATGTGGATCCCGCGAGTAATCCTAACGGGTTAGTACGTGCTGATTTCCCTATGTACACAACTCCTAGTGCTACTTTAACAAGTGGTTCACTTAGGATGATGAATACAACTGGTGCTACTGCTACAGTAGACGTTGCTATTCAAGACTATACAGAGCAGATACAGTTTGCTGCTCCTGGCTCACAGTCTCCCACTGTGTCTAACTTCTCAGAGTTTAGTTTCGCACCAAACTCAAAGGTTACCAGTTCATATGTTATTATCTCAAGTCACAACGGTACAAACTACGTGCCTGGTGAAACACTGACTATCACTGGAGGTCCTAGTGGTACACAGACAGCTAAGGTAGTAGCATGGGACTTGAATAACCTCAAGATATGGTATGAACTACCCGTAGGATCATGGCCAACCACAGTTACTACCATGACAATAACTGGTGCAGGCGGTGGTAGTGGAACTATTACTGACTCATACGTTGGTACATATGGTAGAGTCATATTCTATGACAGACTAACAGGTCAGTTATTGATTCAGAATGATACAGTCATTAACAACGTGAAGTCATTATATTATACTGAGCCAACACAACAGAGAATGTCTGGTATCGGTGGAGCAGGACAACTATCAGTCTCATCAAGAGGTTATGAGTGGTTACCTTCACTATCCACAGTGACATTATATAATAGTGCCAATCAGAGTGGTACAAACGTGACAGCAGAGTGGAAGCAAACAACAGGCAGTGTACCAGAGATTATTATATCTGCTGTGACATACAGTAATGATCAGAACAAGATCTTAAAATCATACCCAATCCCAAACAATTCTGAAGTGAGTTTGACAGGTCTGGTACTTGAGCAGTGGCAGAACCTTTACGTGAGTGCGTCAGCTGGCGTAGCATTTAATTTTATAGGATTTGAAGAAAGCGTAACTATTAGCTAAATGGCACTAACTAGACTAAAGAATGTCTTTACCTCGAAGACAGGTCGTTGTATCTACGTCAACCCAGACGATTTCGACGCATCGGATTCTTTTGACAACAGAGGTAATAGTCCTAACAGACCATTCAAGTCAATACAAAGAGCACTGGTTGAGTCAGCACGATTCTCATATCGTACTGGACAGTTCAACGATGCTTTCGAGTCATTTACTATAGTATTATATCCTTCAGAGTATGTACTAGATAATAGACCAGGTACAAATACATCTGGACAAGCATTTATAGACGACGATATACCCATATTAAGCAGTGCATCTGACTTAGATTTACAGAATACTGATGGTACACCTAACCCTAACAACATACTCTACAAGTTTAATAGTGTAGAAGGTGGTATCATTATCCCAAGAGGTACATCCCTCGTGGGTATGGATCTTAGAAAGACTAAATTAAAACCACTATATGTTCCTGATCCTGCATCTGGATCAATCGAAAGGTCAGCTATCTTCCGTGTGACTGGTGGATGTTATTTCTGGCAGTTTAGTTTCTTTGATGGTCCTAACACTGGTGTATATACTGACCCTGCTCAACCTACAGCATCAACACCTCCAACATATTCTCATCACAAATTGTGTTGCTTTGAATATGCTGATGGTAAAAATGTTTTGAGCACAGTCAATGACACACTGGGCAATGCTCTTACTATCACTGACCTAGACTTATACTATCAGAAGGTAGCAAAAGCATTTGATGATATCCCTGACACTACTGGAGTCACAGCAGCTGACGAGTTCCAGAAGAGAGTCGAGGAGAACAGAATTGTAGGTCCTAATACCTCAGGTCCTATTACTATCAGTAGTATAGTCACAGACTACATCAACAGTGGTGTGTATACTACAACAGCAGAGGTAACAACAACAACTCCTCATGGATTTTCTAACGGAACGCCAGTTCAAATCGAAGGTGTCTCAGGGGCTGTGGCTGGTAGATTTAACGGTTCATATTTTATTACAGAAGTACCAACCACAACAACCTTCAGATATATAATTAAAGACCCCACGCAGGCTGCTCCTGCTAACAACCCAACTGCTACTGGTTCTACAGTACGAGTTGAGATTGATAACGTTGACTCAGCGTCACCATACATATTCAACATATCTCTACGATCAACGTGGGGTACATGTGGTATGCATGCTGATGGTGCTAAGGCAACTGGATTCAAATCTATGGTTGTTGCTCAGTTCACTGGAGTATCACTGCAGAAAGACGACAATGCTTTCATTAAATGGGATGGTTCAACGTACATAGCGGGTAATCACACAGATGGCGACAGTATTTACAGACCGAGCTACCGAAACTTCCACGTCAAGTGCTCTAATGATGCAGTTATTCAGGCAGTTTCTGTTTTCGCTGTTGGTTTTGCTGATCATTTCGTTGCCCTTAGCGGTGGCGACCAGTCAATTACCAACTCTAACTCTAACTTCGGATCAACAGCTCTAAGAGCGAAAGGATTTAAGACACTACCATTTACACAGGATAAAGCTGGTAAGGTCACACACGTCATACCTCCTAAAAAATTAACTAGAACATATACAGCAGTAGCAGGATATACTTTCAATGCTACTTTAAACAACAGGACAGTCACACCTAGTCCACTAAATGCTCAACATGGGCTGACTGCTAACCAGTTCATACGTATTGGTGCTATTGATTCCACTGAATCATATATGGTTGAGAGTGTGGCAACCAATGGTGTTATTACACTGAACAGAGGATATCGTGGTAGCACAGTGACTGGTTCAACAGTCTACAGTGGTAGCATAGATGAGATACCTGTTGGTTACATAGCTCTAGACGTACAGAAGATAAAATATAACAGCAGTAGGACAGTCGGTACTGCTAAGAATACATGGTCTAGCTCAACAACTCTCTCAGCAAATACAAGTGTAGTTTATGGTGGTAAAGCGTATTATACTGCTACTGGTGGTACTACTGGTAGTACTCCTCCCACATGGGATACCGCACCTCTTGCCAGATCTGACGGTGGAGTCACGTGGTCGTATATTGGAGATGTAGACACAAGATTATATCTCTATGGATATAACTCAGAGGCAACTAAACCTCCATATAAACTACAGGGTTACAACCTTGGTGCTCGTATCAATGATGTGTTGTATGTGTCATTGATTGATGGATCAACACCTAAGACATACTATACTAATATCACACCAACAGGTAGTGCTAGTGTATCTGATGTTCATTTCACTAACATAACCACACAGAATTTTGTACCTGGCGACCCTAATCATCCACTACAGTTTGATGATCAGCTCAACACATGGTATGTAAGAATCACAGCAGCGACTAGCAGCAACACATCCTATGGTATACACTATCATCTAGGTAACGAAGCATTCTATGCAACGTCACTGTTTACTGGTGCATCATATATGATGAGAATACCAGACAACAGGTCATCTAGAGACAGAACATATAGATTTAGATATGAGGTAGACAGCTCAGTTCTATCGAGAGACCCAATCAACGGTTATATTATTCAGCCCAGAAACGTTGCTACTGGACAGTCATACGACAAAGTTTACTACATCTATGACATTGAGAAAGTAACACCACTACAGTCAGGAGCACAGAACGGTATATATTATCTAACCATGCTAAATGGTAAGATTAGTCCGTCTAATGGTAACCTCAGTAACTTTGCCTTCTCTCAAAATATCAACAACTTATATCCACAGTTAGATAAGGACAACCCAACAGAGGATCCACTCAAGGCAACCTCAGTCGCATCTAATACTATTGTTGGACTTGTTACTACAACAGATGGTAGTGGTGCTGAGGACTTATCAAGATCTATTACTAAAGAAATAGTATCTGATTATATTGTTGAACAGAAAAATAATTACGTCAACTATGCTTCAGCTGACCCTGCCACTGCTAACTACATCACACTAGAAGCACGTGATGGTGACGCAGAAGAATTAGATCTGTCACTCAGAATGATACCACTGAATGCTACAGGTGGTACAGACCTAGAGGTCAGACGACCTAGTATCTTAAGATCAGGTAACCATACATTTGAATACGTTGGTTTCGGACCAGGTAACTATTCAACTGGTCTACCTTCAGTACAGAACAGAGTTCTTACAGAGAATGAAATACTATTAGCACAGTCACAGAAGGAAGAGGGTGGTATCGCATTCTACTCTGGACTGAACAGTAATGGTGACCTATTCATAGGTAACACACGTATCAGCTCAGTTACAGGTGAAGAGGAATCACTAGACACTCCAGTGTTATCAGTTGTTGGTGAGACAGCAAACTTACGTCCTACATTTGATGAGATCATTGTAAGGGATAAGATAACCATTGAGAGTAATACTCTAACAACAGAATTTAAAGGTAAGTTCCTTGTACAGGGTGAGACTACAATTAATGATAGAGTCACTTGTGCTGACATAACAGTCGGTAAGACAGGTGAGTCAAGTAAAAACATTGACGTTGTTGGATCATCGCCTGGTACTGGATCAGCAAACGATGGTGACTGGAAACTATTAGAACTACCCACACGTGGATACTACACAGGATGGTACTGGGATGGTAACTATTGGGTCAAGCAGGGACTGACTGACACAGGTAATCTAAACATCACAGGTGGCTCAGGCAACTCTGATGCTACGGGTGATTTAACATTCTCCAACGGGTTGGGTATCAATATCACATCTAATGGTGGATTATCAGTCGGTACAGGTGCTACAACACTGGGTGGTACACTAGCAGTAACTAATCAGGCTACATTCTCTAATGATATAGCAGTGTATGGTGGTGACATAACAACCAACCAGAGCACATTCAACCTAATCAATAGCACAGCAACCACACTAAACATAGGTGGAGCAGCAACTAGCTTAACACTAGGTGCTACCAGTGGTACTACAACCATAAGAAATAACTTCTCACTGACTGGTGACTTGACTATTGGTGGTGGTGACTTGACAGTCGGCTCAACCAATGTTATCTCAGACAGTGGTGGTAGTTGCTCATTAAAAGGTATTGATAGTATAGATGCTACAACAGAAGCAACTATCGAAAGTGCCATAGATACACTAGGCAACTTAACCTCAGCTACCCAACTATCAGCGATAGGTACTGTCACAACTGGTACATGGCAGGGTAGTATAATTAACAGAGCATACGGTGGTACAGGTATAAACACCTCGTCACTATCAAATGGTCAGTTACTTATAGCTTCATCAAGTGGATTTTCTCTTAACACTCTTACAGGTGGTACTGCTATTGGCATTTCCAATGGTGCTAATACTATTACTATTACTAACAACGGAGTCACGTCACTAGCAGTCAGCAACCAAGGTTCAAGTATCAGTCTAAACTCAAGCACTGGTGCATTGACACTAACAATCGGATCAGGATCCAACGCATACGGATCAAGAACAGTCTCTACTAACAACCCTAGTGGTGGTAGCAATGGAGACGTATGGTATAGATATTAATTATGGGATTACCTTATGATGCAGGGATAGCGAACTATCTTAGTCCTACCCTACACTCACGTATAAAATCAGGTGGCACATGGCGATGGGTTGACCAGTTATCAGTCAAGTCAGGTGGGTCATGGCGTACAGTCAAGCAAGCATATGTTAAATCTGGTGGTTCATGGAGAAAGTTCCATGATGCAGAGAATGTATTTACATTCTATGTAACTCTAAGTGGTACACGTACCTCAACATTTAACTTAGGCACATGGTTAACTACCAGTGGTTATAACTCACCATCACTAGGTAGGACATATAATAATGGAGATAGAATACGTGGTGTGATACATGTCACAGGCACTGCGGGTGGTAATCCTGGCGTGTACATAGGTAACTTTGGTACTAACTCACGTGTGTACATCAAGATTGATAGTAATAGAAGAATAGCAGGATATGGTGGTAATGGTGGTAATATAGGTAGTGGTGGACAGTCAGCAGGAACAGCATTATATACTAGAACTCCAGTATTCATCGAGAACAACGGTAATATGTGGGGAGGTGGCGGTGGTGGCCGTGGTGGTAACAACGGTCAGTGTGTAGGCACATACTATTACAACTATAACTGTGGTAAGAACTGTTACGCACAGGGTACAGGATATAATTACAACCCAGCCTCTGGTGGTGGAGGTGGCGGTGGAGCTGGTGTACCAGTTGGTGCTGGCCGTCAAGGTGGTAGCAATGGTAGCTACAACTCAGGTGGTAATGGTGGATCAGGAAATGGATGTGGATCCAACTCAGGTGGTAAAGGTGGTAATCCTGGTCAAAATGCTTCAGGTGGTAACTCAGGTTCCAATGGTAACAGTGGGTACTATATAGATGGAGCGTCCTATGTATATTCATGGGTGGCAACAGGAGACCGTAGAGGTAGATCAGGAAACTAATGGCACAATCAGAACTAACACAAGAACCTCAGTTCAAAGTATATGGTGCAGACTCAGTGAAGTTTACTATCACTGAAGTTGATGATGAACTGAAACAAATAAAAGTATCAATCAACTGTAGTGAGTTATCAACTCAACCAGATGATTTGCTTATCGATGCATGGAACCTCAACACAGAGGAACCAATACGTCTACAAATAGCAAAGATGGTATTTGATGCTGTACTACAGCAGAAGAATCTAGAGTCAGACAGCTCAGTACAGCTGAACTCATGTAATACTATTCTAACGCAGGAGCAGACAGTCACAGCGACTGAACTAGAGTCACATCTAACAGAGATGCACAAACAGAGAGCAAATCACTTTGATCCACTACTCACAGAGAGTAGGATCACAACTATCTTCCATGAAGATGACTTTGACTACCAGTTTGAAAACCTTATTAAAGAATTGAATAGCTAATGTATGATATTACCACTAATAAATCATATGATATAGCAGCGTATGGGTTCGGTAAGAAGATCGAACAACATGGGTTTGAGATATTATCATGTGTGAGTGCTCGTCAAGGTAAAAAGATATTTGGTAACGACCCTGATATAACAGAGGTGAAACCAGAGTTTGATTTACTAGCTGACTGGATCACCAAAAATCCTAGTGGTAAGGTAGCAACTAACGAAGCATTGCTACGTAAGTATGGTTATGATCATGCTACAGTACATCATAGGACAGTACTATTCACATCACAGTGGAGAACAGATGCACTCAACATGCCTGATCACAGTCTGTTATACCACGCAGGAGCATACTCACAGTTTAAAATGCCAGGTGTGTCTAGACTCACAAGTGTAGAGAAAGATGGATCCTCAGTATGTGTAGGACCTATGGATGCTACAAACTATCAGAGGACAGTATATAAATTTGAGACCAGTGGTAGATTCAAACCAGAGACAGAAGGGAGTATAATAGTACCAACAGAAGATTGTTACATTCAAGGATTTCTATTGAAGAGACACATGGCATTCAAGTGTACAGTCATGGACTGGCAGTCATTCAATGTAACTAAACCAACATGGCTCATTGAGTTCACAACAAATAATATTGATCCCGTTGCTACGGGCAGACAATGGTTACAACAGTTCGAGGATGGACTGATTGAATTTGTGGACAGAGTGCCTAAAGAATACAAATACAGTAACGAGAAAGGATTATATGTTGAGTGAGAAAGTAATCCAAGACTTCGGTCATGAGGTTACAGTTTTATATTATAACAACGTACATAAAGGATACAAATTCATAGGAGACGACCCTGAGAGTAAGATCATCAAGGTTCCTAGTGATGTATTGGAGAGAGTATATAATAAACTAGAAATGACTGGACATGAAGAACACATGCCAGCTAGAGCATACTTAGATAAGTTCTATTTACATAACAGGTGTCTGTTATTTACCAGTGGTATGTGGATGTCAGAGACAGCAGGAGTACCACACATGCTGATGTACAAGGCAGGGACATATTTAAACTATAAAATGGCAGGGATGACTAGACTCACAGCACTGACTGATAATGCTAGTGCTATTTGTATAGGACCTGATCCTGGCAGTGACGCACTGGGATATTATAATAGAAAGGTAACGAAGGTAGACAGTGAGATATTATTTGACCGTACGGACAGGGTGGTTGTCGCAACGCAAAATATGTGGTATGATGGAGACATCATAAACGCAGGAAAACCATACCTAGTTAAACGTAAGGGTAAACTTAAGTTGCTAAACTCAGGATATGTGGTAGAATTCTGGTTAGATAAAGTAAACATTGAAGAGACCATAACTGATTATATTAGTATGTGGATCGACAATAAAATCATACTTAGAGAACGTAATGCCAAGAATCAAGCATAAGCACCTGTCACGTGCTCAGTTTGAATTTTTATTAGATCACATGATGGAGACACTCCCTGATCACGAGATCACAGAGTGGTTACAATGGGTGTGGGCAATGAATGATGGAGACAGTAATATCAGGGCTGGATCTGAATCGGGTTACAGGATGATGCAGTATGATAAAGCACAGTTCGATTGGGAGGATGATGAATGCTACAGGTACACATGGACAGATGATCAGGAGATATGGTGAAAGATCTTATATTATTTGGTGACTGTAAGGAGACACTTAAACAGTTCCCACGTGGCAGTGCTCAGATGTGTGTCACCTCACCTCCTTACTATGGACTACGTGACTATGGTACAGCAACATGGATAGGTGGTGACCCTAACTGTAATCACATGAGAGACTCAAAGGTTAATCCTGATCATTGTATCACTGGACATAAGAACCATGATCAAATGTCAGGTGTGGGTGATGCTATCTACAAAACAGTGTGCCCCAAGTGTGGTGCTATCAGACAAGATAGTCAAATAGGATTAGAAGAGACACCAGAAGAGTTTATTCAATCACTGGTAGAGGTATTTCGTGAGGTACGTGATGTACTCGCAGATGATGGTGTACTATGGGTGAACATAGGTGATAGCTATTATAATTACAGACCAGGCACAGGTGGACTACCTAAACAAACAGTAAGTAGAACAAATCAAGACCTACCAGAAGAGTGTAATAGAAGAGCAAACAAACTAAATGGTCTGAAAGAGAAGGACATGATAGGTATACCATGGATGCTCGCTTTCGCATTGCGGGCAGATGGATGGTATCTACGTCAGGATATTATATGGCATAAACCTAATCCAATGCCAGAGTCAGTTAGAGATAGATGTACTAAAGCACATGAGTACATATTTTTATTAAGCAAACAACGTAAGTATTATTATGACAACGAAGCAATCAAAGAACCAGTTAAGCAAGACTGGGGTAAACGAGACAGGACAAGCGGTAAGTACCATAATCCTGGCACTGGCCTTCAACCTCATAGTGGTCTTACCAAGTCTTATGAACGGAAAAATAAACGAGATGTTTGGTCAGTAACAAATAAACCATTCAAGGGAGCACACTTTGCTTGTTTCCCTCCAGAGTTGATTGAACCATGTATACTCGCAGGAAGCAAGAAAGGCGACACTATTCTAGATCCATTTATGGGATCAGGAACTACAGCTATGGTGGCTAAGCAACATGATCGCAGTTATATCGGGTGTGAGCTCAATGAGCAGTACGGATCACTGATCCAAAAACGGCTCAAGGCTATACCTACGAAGTTGCCATTTGATATGTGACACGAGTGGACAGTTAAAAAAGTGTCCACTAATTTCCCATCTCAGTTGACTAGGCTCTATAATAAGAATATACAAATCAAGGAGCTATGAGCAACTTACAAGACACAAAAGTTAAAGAGTGGACAGCAGACTACATCACTGCTCTCAATGACAACTTCTACAACCATCAGGTTGACACATATCAGAGAATGATCTCTGAAGGTAGATACACTGATCATGCTATTGATCAACTACGTAATGTCAAGACTAGAGACGCAAGATATCTCTACACATGGAAAGCACTTGAAGGACGCAAGTACTTCAAGATTGTATATCAGACATTTGATGAAGATGACAACAGATTCAGACTTGGTTCTGTACACGCATTCATTGACAAGCATACTGGAGAGGTATACAAGGCAGCATCTTGGCAGAACCCTGCTAAACATGTCAGATTTGACATGAGAATCATCAAGGACAGAGAGTTCTTACACGACCCTGATCAAATTGATTGGGCGGGTGGTCACTTATACATGTAAATGGAGGTAAAACACGTGACTAAAACTGAAGTAATCTTAGAGCGTTATCCTTATCGCTTCGTACAAAAAGGACTACTAGAGGAGAACGGAGCACCTGACTTCCGTATCCAAAAGTTCAATGACATACAAAAGAGATACTACGACATGTATTATCTCGATAGTCAAGCACAACTAGATTGTTGTATTGAAGACAGAGAGTATGTCAAGTGGTTAGACCCAGACCCAGAGGTGGCAGCATATCCACGTAAGGGAGATACTATTGTGAGTCCATACTCATGATGAAACTAAACAATGTAGGTGGTACAACACCTATGCTAGATGGTAACCGTATGGTAGATCTCTTGACTCGATTCAAGAATCTACCTTGGGCAAATGGTGATGACCATGAAAAGAGAATTGGAGAGATACTAGACGAGTATGGTATACATTATACCTATCAACCCAATGGTACTCAGAACTATCCTGACTATGAAATACCTACACGATGGGGTATTATTAACCTAGAGTGTAAATCTAACAAGAATGCTAAACCAATGTATAACAGTGGTAGACCACACGCAGATGGTTTATATGTATTCACAAGTCAGAAGTACAATGAAACTACATTGTTTTGGGGTGATGACATACTCACCTTGGACAAGAGAGAATTATATGATAGAATGTTATTAGAAATGAAAGATGTACTCGTACGTTATCAAGCACTACCAGAGTGGCAGGATGATAGAGGATTTGATTTCTATCTAAGAGAGATGTACATACAGAGTGGTACGTCAGAATATACTGATTACTTTACACATAAGGACAGAACTACATGCGAACAGAATGTATTTAATTTCTTCAAATGATGCTCAGGCAGAGTTAGATGGGTGGGATGACCACTCATTTGATTGTTGTATCACTGACCCTCCATATGGTATGGGTATGGAACACTGGGACTACAGTGTACCTACAGTAGAACTATGGCAAGAAGTATACAGGACAATGAAACCTGGTGCTTTCCTGCTATCGTTTTGTAGTCCACAACTATATCATAGGATGGCAGTGGCAGTTGAGGACGCAGGATTTGAGATCAAAGATCAGATCATGTGGATGGTAACTACCAAGATGCCTAAGACTAACAGACTCAAACCCGCACATGAACCTATTGTGGTAGCACAGAGACCATGTGAAGGTAGTATTGAACAGAACTATGCCAAGTATGGTGTGGGTAAGATCAATATAGAGGACGCACGTGTACCTTGGGATGGTAAACCACCAACAGGGTGGGTAGCAGGAGGTGTCAAGCGTAGGACATTCGGTAAGGATGGTAAGACAACAGGCACACAGAAGGAGTTTGGTAAGGTAGATGCTAATCCAAAAGGCAGATACCCAAGCAACATAGTGGGTAATGTATTACCTGAGCACCAAAAGTATTTCTATGCTCCACGTGCTACACGTAAGGAGAAGGGTGATAACAATAATCACCCAACAGTTAAACCAGTGTCACTCATGGAGTGGTTAGTCAAGATATATTGCCCTGAGAAGGGAACTATCCTCGATCCGTTTTGTGGATCGGGAACTACTGGTGTTGCTGCTCTACCTACTGAACGTAGCTTCATAGGTATTGAAAAAGAACCAGAGTATGTTAGAATAGCAGAAGAGAGGTGTTCGGTTGCCGAAGTGCCCACTGAGTTCACACCACTGGACTTTAATACGTTACAATTAAACTAACGAGGATTTTATTATGATCACACCTATGATAATCAGAAGACCACTTGAGTCTGCTGAAATAGACTATCTGCTTGGTCTAATGATGGAAGCAGAGGAACCCAAGGACATTGATGGGGTCGAGTTGTATAGAAAGTTAGTTATATTGAAGGGGGAGTATGAAGAGTAATATGAAATTAGCATTTGTCGTCTCATTTATTTGGTTTTTACACTGGTTATGTCTCACTCTATCTTCTATTCGGGTCATCATCGCAGAGTCACTATCACAGACTCCTTCATTGATTGGTTCGTGGACAAGTATATCGGCAAACGGTATAAACTTGACTTCCATGTTGTAACCAAGGGATTAAAGAGAGAATGTATGTACGGTCAGATGCTATGTCTGGACAGTGCTACACGTCCTCGGTTCTTTGAAATACATGTACACTATGGTCTCAGTAAATGGGATTACCTAGTCACACTCGCACATGAAATGGTACACGTGAAACAACGTGTCAAGGGAGAGTGGAAACAGAAGGCAGATGGTAGTAGCACATGGAATAAGAAAGTGGTGTCTCCCTTCACTAAGTATTGGGATGAACCATGGGAGATAGATGCGAGAGCATGGGAGAGATATATTGCTAACAGAGCAATCTACGAAGGTGTTGTGACAATAGAATAAGTGTACACTAGGACATGAATTGACTATCAAATTACATTATAATAGTGATAACAACAAGGATGCTATGTTATCACTCAGACCACATCAAGAGAGAACTATCGACGCACTATATGCGAATGAGCATGGTACTGTCTATATTCCTACAGGTGGTGGTAAGACTATTTGTATGATTGAGGACTTACGTACTCAGTTAGTTCAGAGTGACTATCCTACACTTACTGTAGTTGCTGCTCCACGTATTATGTTAGCACTACAACTTGCGAATGAGTTCAATGAGATACTCAACAGTGTATCTAACTACAAGATTGGTAGTGTACACAGTGGTGACTCTCCATTCTATTCAGTGACCTCACAGCAGGACATCATGAAGTTTGTAAGCAGTGCTCATACATTCGGTGCTCATGTAATACTATTCACTACATATCATAGTCTTCACAAGATAGCAAATAACGAGTTTTTCGTAGACACTTTCTATTGTGACGAAGCACACAACACTACGCAACGCAATTTTTTTGAAGCCACAAGTACAGTTGCTGATCAGAGCAGACGTAAGTATTTCTTCACTGCTACACCTAAAATGTCAGCAAAGCACGAGCGTGGCATGAATAATGTTGATGTATATGGTAACAACTTAATCACAGTATCAGCAGATGAATTACTTGATTGTGGTGCTATCATACCTCCGACAGTAAATGTACACACAGTGGACACTGTAAGAACACGTGAAGAGGTAGCAGACATTGATGCTGAGACAGTATTGAGAGTCATACAGGCAGATGATGCTGAGAGAGTTTTAGTATCAGCACCGTCAGCACGTATTATCAATGCTATGATGGCATTCACAGATCTCTTCCGTGAGTTACGTCAATCAGACTATAATGTCATGACAATTACATCTAAGCATGGTGCTATCATCAATGGTAAGAAGGTATCACGTACTTCATTCTTTGAGACACTTGATAACTTCAGCAATACTGGTCAGAAGTTCGTACTGTTTCATTACAGTATATTGTCAGAAGGTATCAATGTACATGGTCTGACAAATGTTGTACTGTTACGTAACCTATCGACAGTTGAAATGGCACAGACTATCGGACGTGTAATCAGACTTGACACACAGGATAGAAACAATATCAGCAATGGTACTCTCACACCTCGTGCCTATCATAA
>VTLG01000750.1_pt1 | contig 33494 bp, 18 predicted proteins | sample 4694571 | NCBI WGS metagenome assembly VTLG01 (sample SAMN12604809, study PRJNA352737) | marine metagenome | biome: ENVO:00000447; feature: ENVO:00000209|ENVO:00000569|ENVO:01000036; material: ENVO:00002151; isolation source: viral sequences binned using virsorter ...
ATTGTTTTTTCTAATCTCTCTATTTTCTTTTTTAAGTCTTTGTTATCCTCTTGTCTGGAGGATTGGTTCTCCTGAGTCATAATCCGATACTTTGTAATTCACGATCTTAGCACCAGGATACACTTTTGTCACTTGATCCTGAACTTCTTTTCGTGAGGGTAATACCACTGTAGGGAAAAACATTTTAATCATATATGTTGTTCCCCTCCATCTTAAAATTACTTTGAGTATATTTCCTACTTTATTATAATCTGGTAAACGAGTTGCTTCGTATTGAATGTTTGATTTAGGTGATTTGATTGGTTCTGGTTTGATAATGTCAACCGTTTCAAATTCTCTCCACTTTATATCTCCAGTGGCATCTTCGACCTTAATGCCACAATTTTCTAATGCACCAACTTGTGCTGGAGACCATCCCATATGAGTAACAATACTGTATTATTTAGTATGTGGAATATCTACATCATCACATCCTGCGTATGAAGTAGATAGATCTGCACCTATATCGCCACCCTTATCTGCACCGAACATAGTGACAAATCCAGCAGCAACCCAACCTACAAATGGTATGTTTGAGAGTGCAGGAGCAGCTTGAGCACCGACAGCACCACCTACCATTCTACCAGTTCCTCTTCCAGATCCAGCAGCTTCGATACATGCAACTGTCTTTGCACTGATTGTTGGAGTTTCTCCTTTTGCATTCTGTGCGGATGGATCTATCCATGCACTAGTGCTACTAACTGGCCCACCATGATGAATTGCTCCATCCATTGTATACATTTCTGTTGTCTTTATATTCTCTTTCTTCATTCCTAAGAATCCACCTTTCTTCTCTATATCCTTTACATTTGACATTACCAGAGGATCATTCGCTCTGTATAACATATCATATGAACCATCTGCATTGCTTACAACTCTATATGATGTGTATGGGCCAACAGGCAGTTCGGGAAACCGACTTTCCTCTGCACTCTTTCTAGCGATCATGCCAACTAATCCAACTTGAGTCAATGCAAATATAGCACCAAAACCCAGTGCGAACAGTTTACCAGGCGATTTTATAGTCATTTTTTGTCATTGTATGCTGACTTATATATGTCAACCACCATTTCCACCGCCACCGTTTCCACCTCCACCGTTGCCACCGCCACCGTTTCCACCACCGTTTCCACCGTTGCCGTTACCACCGTTTCCATTGCCACCATTACCATTTCCGTTGCCATTACCATTACCAGAGTCAGAGCGATTATCTCCTCTAGCTAGATATCCACCTCTTCCTATGTGATATCCGTTAGGTATTTTTTTGCATTTCTTTTCATCAAAGCAATAGTATTTGCCTGGTGGGCATCTCTTGGCTGCTGCTTCTTCGATAAATTTGTTGAAGTCTTTCATGTTCATACTCTGGTTAAAACTTTAGATAATTTAAAAACTGTTGAATTGGAAGTGGTAGGAGTTCCTCTCACTCTCACACTTCCTGAACTTATATCAGCGTCAAATGTCGCAAGAGCAACACCTGTTCTTATCGTTCCGAATTCCATAATATAAACTTGAGAACCGTCATGAACTACGTTTAAAGTAGTGACATGATATTGAGATCCTTGTGTAATTTGTATTTGATATTGAGCAGATCTGTAAGTAGCAGCAGTAAAACTATCAATAGTGGCTTGACTAGTGCTAGTTGTGGTTTCAGTCGCTGCTTCAAAAGAGATGACTGGAGTTATACTTCCAGCACCAAGTTCGATTCCAGTTCTTGCTGTAACAACACCAATTGAATCTACAAAAGTTACATCATCATAAGTAACTGTGCCCGCACAGGATATATTACCTGTGACTTCTAAATTACCTGTAACTACATTTATAAGAGCTGTACTTGCAATACCAACCCATTGATTACCACCATCTGCATTATATACTAATATTTTATTAGTTCCTGTTGTTTGATCAAAATCTACATCATCAAGATCTTTGATTGTTCCAGAACCACCGCCACCGATTGTATATAATTGTTGTTGGATTCTGTTTATGAATAATTTATAATGCTTTGCTAAATCTTCATGTGTAGCAAAATTTTGATCAGTTGGAGTGAGAGGATCTGGATTATCTTCACTTGGATCTGGTTGAATAGGTCTACGATTAACCTCTTCCTTTAAAACTTCTTGTTTGCCTTTAATTTCTTCAACTAAAATTTTAAGGAATTTTAATTCCTCTTTAAATTCATATCTAAGTTGTCTTTTTGTATCTTCAATTTCATCATCATAGTATTTTACTTTAGGAAGATTGTTAATCTCATCAGTTAATGATTCAAAGTATCCAGAATATAAATCCTTATTCTCTTCGTTTTCTTTATTGAATTTTTTAATATGTTCATCAACATTTTGTTTTAAGAAATTATATTTACTCATGATTTGTTTTTTCAACAATCTATCATCATTCTTATATGAATGACGAGTATCATTAATTCGTAATGCTGCTTCTTTTAACTCATCATATATCTTTTTCTTTGTTTCTGTAAAATTTTGAGTTAATTCATTTATTTCTGTTTTAGATTCAAATCTTTTAGTTTCAAGATCCTCTGAAAGTTGACGAACCTCCTCTGTAATTCTATTTCGGATAGAGTCTGCATTATCTGCAACTTTGATGAAATCATCGTCAATTACACTAAACTGTTTACCTATCCATGAGAAATCAGGAACCTCATTTACTTCGTTTACCCATTTAGGAAACTTAGGAATAGATTCTCTTAATAGCTCAATTTCATCTCTTACAGATGCTAAATCACCTTCATAGTGACGAATTTCTGGAAGACTTTTGAGACTCGTTTCGAGACGTTCAATTTGGTCGTCATAATACCGTATCTCTGGTATCTCCGCAGCGTTTGTACGTACTTCTTCCTTTAATTCGTCAATCAATCCACATATTGCTTCTATTTCTTCATCATATGTTTTCTGTTCAGGAACTTCAGGAATACTTCCTTTAACTTCTTCAATATACTCGGTTAGTTCTTCTAACTGTTTATCATAATATTTTATTTCTGGTATCTCTGGTATATCTTCTCTAACGTCATTTACTAGACGCACAAATTCTGTATATTGTTCTTCAATAGAACAGGGTGCAGTATCTACAGGTTCTTCTTTATCACTTTGTCTTATTGCATCTGCTATCTCTTCCTCAGGCCTCGGAGGTTCTATAAACTCATCCACGGAGGGTAATTTTTCTTCAGTTATAAGGTCATCTACAGATGGTAATTCTGGATAGAATTCATCTATAGACGGTAGTTTCTCCGTCATGGTATGAGTAAAATATTACTTCGGGATTCCTCTCCCTGATTTATTTATCTTCTTTTTTACTCTGGGCTTTTAATAGTTTTGATAACTCAGATGTTGACCCTACAAATAATGCATTATTAACTGTAGATGGGCCTTTTGCCTTCTCTTCTTCATTCACATCTTTTAATTTCTTTTGAAGATCCATTAACTTATCAGTCGCATCAGCAACGTTTTTTATTAATTGACCTGCAACTTCATATGCTCTTGGCATTTCACTTTCTTGAGCAAGTTCAAGAATACCGTTGATTGCTTCTTGACCTTTCTCTATGATACTATAAAGATTTCCACGAGTATACTCGTAATCTTTACTTATATGATCAGAACTTGGTTTTTCTTTTTTCTGAACCTTTTCAACTTCTGCAGGAACAATACTTGTTTCTACATTGAAAGCATCATCTAATCCGTCAGTTTTCATGAGTAAGAACCGTCAAATCCAAAATCATCACCGAGTTCGACGATATTACTATCCTCTCTTCCAGTGTAATCAATACCTTTGACTCCAGTTCCTCTAACATGTTCTTTAGCGATTGTGCTATCTTGACCTCTCTTAACAGTAAGTTTATTACCTGTAATCTTAGTGACTTTCATTTCCTCACCTTCAACATCAATAAACTTATTAACTGTAATTGCAGTTCCATCAGCAACATTAATTGTCTCTTGAGATGCACTTACATCTTCACTTAAAGTAGTTACAACATCATCAGTATAATCTTTGATTGCTCTTGGTTGAACAGAGAATGTAACATCTCTTTGTGTGCTTTGTGAACCACCAGCAAGATAACGAACAGAAGCAGTTTTGATGATATCTTTGGATGCAGCAGTAACAGGGCCAAATAGATATGTCTTTGCAGTAAATCTTAAAGTATAAAGTAAAACTCTTCTAGATGCAAAGTCTCCCTCATACTGATCATCCATTGTAATATTTTCTAATACAACTGGAACATCTTTCTTTTCGTTTATTAAACTTACAAGATTGATTGTCAAATTATATTGTGGTTGGAAAAATGGTAATATCTGTTCTACTAACTGTAATGCATCATCATTTAGTTTACACATAATTGCAAGTTCAAACTGCATATTATATGGAACTGGCATGAATACTTTTTTAATATCTGTTCCGTCGTCTGGATTCTTAACTGCTATTGTTTGAGTTGTAGTTACCTTTCTAGATGAGTCATATGTAAGACCAGTAAACTCAAAAGACATTCTAGGTAAACTAATTTGTGTCGCTTGACTTAGATTTGGTGCTTGCTCTAATCTTGCTAAAAACTTTTGTGTTGGGCCGTACGCCAATGGAACTTTTACAGTCGATCCCTCTTGCTTAATAGTAAGACCATTAAACAGTGTTCCAAAACTGATAATTGTTTTTCTTAGGATTTCGTTGTAAAAATATTCAAACATTGTTATATCCTGTTACATGTATTTAGGGTGTTCCAAACGGATTGTTCTCTGAGAAGTCTAAAATAGCATCCGCTTGTAGTTCAAACTCATCATTTTCACCAAATCCAGCATCATCGAAATTGGTTAAATCAATTAGTCTAATTAAGTGTGATGCACCTGAAGATGATCCTGTAATTGTTTCTCCCCTTACGAATGTTCCCGTGATATTATATATCTCTAATTCATTTGTAACAGCATCCCAAGTTCTAATTCTTGCTGTAGCACCACTTGTTCCACCTGTAATAGTTTCATTAAATTCATAGTTCCCTGAACCAGAACTACCTGGTGATGCGATAGAAATGGTAGGTGCTACCGTGTAGCCTACACCAGCATTTCTAATGTGTATTGCAGAGATTGTTCCAGCAGCACTAACAGTCGCAGTCGCAGCAGCAGAAACAGTTGATAATCCTGCAAATGTAATTGTTGGTGAGGTAGTATATCCTGAACCACCTGAAGTAATTGTAACAATACCAACTACACCATTTTCTATTTTAGATGTTGCAGCAACACCTGCTCCATCACCAATCACCTGTATCGTAGGATTCGATGTATATCCAAAGCCAGGATTTACTAGATCGATAAACTGAACAACAGACTTTTTACTATCACTAATATTACCTTCGATAGCAACTCCACTCAATAACTTTGATGTAGCGATACCAGATAACCCTCCTGCTGGTGCAGAAGATATAGCGACTCTTGGTGCAAAAGTAAATCCTTTACCTCTATTTGAAAGAAATATCTGTTGAATACCACCGTTGATAATGCCAACTGATGCAGTTGCTTGAGATGCTGTTCCCACAAGAGTTAGTTTTTGTGTTCCACCTGAACCAATAAGAATCTCTTCTCCATCTGCTCCTTCAATACCACCTAAAGTATCATCAATCTCCTCGACACCAGTATCAATAACCTCATCTTCATAACGGAATAGTTCACAAGTTAATTTGTAAACATAGTTCTCTCTTAACTGATAAAATGGTTTCTCATGTTCTACATATTTGATTTCAAACAAACGATCACCTAGTGGAAAATAAATTAAGTCTCCCTCTTTTGGCCTTGTAGAGAGTTTAACATTAGATTCATTTTTCATTAGGGGAGATATGTATGTCTCAAACCTTTCTCTTGATATAATTAATGTTACCTCATTAGTTGCTTGTATACCAAACTTTGATAATGTGGATGGCATATCATCATAACCATCAAAGTTATCAATGTATGCTTCTATTGGATATGCATCATCAAATTTTGATTGAACTACTTCTTTTAATATTGATTTCTCAGTTAGATATTTTCTTGGCATGTAGTGTATTTCTACACCGTACATTTTCAACTGCTCGTTAATCAAAGACTGAACGAGACTTTGTTCCCCAGAAGAGCCTTGTTGAAAAAACGGATTTAGTGCCATTATATTAACCTATAAAGTCAAGAGGTGGTAGTTCGTAAGTGTTAGACATTTGCTCTCTGATGAGTGTTATATCATTTATTGCATCATCATAGATTTGTCTACCATTTAATTCGACTCCACCAGGTAATTTAACTCCTTGGAATTTCATTAAGTTTTGACCCCACTGCTTTTTAAGATGTGCAGTAAAGTATCTTTTTAAGAATGAATCATTAAAAACTCTAGCATAATCATTAGGATCTAATGTTCTGTAACAATCAATTACAAGAAACTCTCCATCAGTGATACTAGACCAATCAATATCAAGATATAATCTATCTTGTCTTTTATTAAATCTAATTTGTTTCTGTGTTGTTAATAGAAAATTTATATCCTCAAGATATGTTTTTGTCATCGCATATGACAACAATTCTGTTGATCCATAATAATATATGTCATTCAAAAATAATTGATATTTTAAACTAAACATACCACTTGACATTCTATTAGATCCATCAAAATGAAAGACCTTTGTAATACCAAGAATATCTGGTGGCACTTGTAAATAATTTGATGTTTCATTAAAACTAAATGAAACGGTTTGACCATCAATTGTTGATGTTGCTGTTTGTGTAGTGATACCTACATTGTCTGTATTTCCTCCTCTTGATCTTCCTCTTTTTATATCATCTTCAGTAATTTCGTATTTTAAGAATGTTGGATATACACCATCAAAATGTCTCTCTTGAAAATATTGAATAGCATCATCCAATATATCCTCAACTTGCTCATCTGCAACGTTGATTTCCAATACTGGTGCACCTAACTGCCTTTTAGCATAGGTGATTAATTCTGATCGGGTGGATGGTTGGGCCATTTATACTATACCTCTATCCATATTTATAGTGCGGAGATTGACGATATACCTGGTTGAACAAGAATGTTACCATCAACTAATCTGTAGAAAGTATTTCCTGAACTAACAATAACGTCATAAACATATCTACCTTCTTCTAAAAGTTTAGTTTGTGTTCCACCTAATGATATACGAACTTTACCATCAGCAGCACTTGTAAAACCAACAGTAAAGGTTGCTGCAGGAAAAGCAGTAGATCCTATGGAAACACTTTTAGTCATCTGAGATGATCCAGAATATCCTTCAAGACTAAATGCAGTGTTTGATGTTCCTACAACTTCAAAGTTACCTTCAAAATTAGCACCACCAAGCATTGAAAAGTTAGCTGCATATGCAGCACCTGCCTCTGGATCAAAAGTAATTTTTTTAGTTGCCATTTACTAACTCCTTTAGTAAAGATTTAATCTCATTCATTTCACTTTTTAAACTTGCAAGATCTTCTTCAATAGTTAAAGATTTTTCTTTTTCAAGTTTACGTTGCTTACGACGATTCATATATTGTTCATAAGCAGTTGTATTAGTATTGATGATTTGATCGGTATTTGGATCTCTGACCAAATCTGAGTTACCTTCAACTGGAATGTAATTTTTCATTATGCTAAAGTGATAACTCTTAGATCAGACACTCTAGGAACATATGTTTGATTTGTTGATGTTAAAACAAACTTAACTCTATAGTATTTGAATGGTGGAAGATCCTCCATATTAAATTCATATTCTTTGAATGTCACATCTTTACTAGAGAATCCACCAACATCAACTTTAGGGATAAGTCTATCTGGTCTACCATCACTCTTAGAAGAATCTATTACTTGACCTAAATCATTTAAATTAGCATAGCCTGGGAATGGTTCAAATATTGGTTCAAAGTTTGGAGTGGCACTAATCGCATAATACGCTCTTATATCAGAAAACTCATTGATATGTGCATCAAGCAATATTTTAATTGACGACGCTGAGTTTGCTAAACTATTTTCTCTAGAAATATATTGACATGCTGTTGGATCGTCAAATACTGAATTAACTCTAGAATCTTCTATGTAATTCGTAATTGGAGCATCAACTCTATTAGAAACTAAAATCGCACTCATTCTTTGTAAATCTACAACAGGAGATAAATTTGGATTTCCTGTTTCTAACGTAAGTGTCATACCGAATGATCTATCACCATTTAATGCCTGAATTGCAGAATTGTTAGTTTCGTTAATTCTAGATGCTATCATTCTAGGTGAATTCAAATAGTTTGTTTTATTTAAAGTTACAGTTTCACTTCCTCTATCTAAGAAAGGTAAATCAGCACCTTGACCCAATCCATTACCTAAACTTGCTGCTGATACTGTTCTCATGGTAGCAGATATAGTAGTACCAGGCACAGTTACATTAGCCACTTGAGGGTTGATAATTTGGAAAGGAATATTTTGTGTTGCATGTGCATCATATCCACCAGTTGATTTAGTATCATTAAAGTATAATTTTGGATTGCTATTTGCACTTAAATCACTTTCTCTAGCTGGTAAATTGAAGTTTAAACCTGTTAGTGCACCTCCCAAACCACTAGTGTCTAGTTTAATAGTGTAACTATCAAATGTGATTGGATGAGGATCTCTATCAGTTACGTCGCTTAGTAAATGAGTTTTGTTAATTCTTCCAAGAGACACACCACCTAATTCATACTTGCGAACTGGAGTTCCTTTAATATAACCTTTTGCATTACCACCTCTAGTAATTCCTGTAATTGATCCACCAGAAGCACCAGTATATCGTAATACCTCATCACCTATTTGTAATAGGCCTGGATTTGTTGCTCCAACAGCAACATTCTCATAAGTTGTAAAGTTATCAGTACTGTCAACAGATATAGTTGAAGTAGAATTAGCACCATAAGGTAATGTTAGTTTGGTTGGAACTACATCAGATTCTACACCAGAGATTGTGACTCTATTAGTTTCATGATGCATACCGTGGTTTCTATGATCAACTGTAAAATGTAATCCATCACTTATCTCTGTAATCTTTGTCGCCCTAGTAATCCTAGCGTTTGTATTTGATGAACCAACTCTTGTATTCAACGATGTTGTTACACCACTAAAATCACCAGTTAATGGATTAGAATAAGTTAATATTCCATTTAGAGCAAAATCTCCTTGAACATTATCTAAAATTAACTCATTAGTATTACCTATTGAAACAATAGACATTCTTGCGTTTCTACCAGGTAAAACGTCTCCATTTGATGCGGTCATTGTTCCTATTCCAAGAACATCACCTCTTTGGAATCCTGATCCAGAATTTACAATTCTTGCAGATGAAATTCCACCATCAGTAACTACAATATCAGCAGTTAAGAAATCTCCACCCGCAGTTATATTGGTCATTGCAATTCCAGTATAAGTGAAGGATCCAGACGTTGGTGTAAATCCTAAACCTGCATTAACAATACCCATGCTACCTGTTCCCACACCAGCACTTCCAACAAAATTACCAGATGCATTTGATGCAGCAGCGTAAACAGTATCTCCATCATTAAATGATAATTGATTGACAGTAGTTCCATTCACAAGAACAGTATCTGCTAATGAAGTTCCAATACCAACTCTAATTCTCTTTGAATTTATATTAATTGAATTTGGTTGAAGTCTTGCAACTTGTCGATTACCTGCAGACAGAATTGGATTATATATTTCTAATGTTCCACTAGTTTCAAATACAGCCTTATTAAGAACAAATTTTAAATCTTCCCACTGACTTGGTTCCCATGTCGATGCGTTTTGTGATTTAAATAACGATCCCAAATATGGTTGTTGTGATATAAATTCATCAGTTAATAAATCAGACTCTCCAACTCTTGATATGAATACACTATATTTGGTTGACCATGATGCTAAACATATTGCATATTCGGTATTATCCCCTTCAAGGTATACTGGTGCTTCAAAATTAAATCTGGTCGCAACAGTTCCATTTGATGATACATTGATTTGATCTGGAGATAAAATTATTTCAGAGAAAGGTAATACTTTTTGTGTTGGAACTCCACCTTCCATTGTTCTGATCTGTATCGTCACAGGAATATCCATGTCATCTTTGGATTGGAAGTAAACATCACAACTAGTAATAAATATACCACCCTCTTCAGTAACTTGGAAAGACTGTGCTAATGGATCATACCAAACATCTCGACTGCTTGTAGAAGTATCACTTGAAATTGCCTCTGTCTTCATGACAGTAGATCCAGTTAATGTTTTAATCTGTCTCTCGTCTTTTGTAGGTTTATCTTGAATAATAGCATTTCGAGTTGAAATAATATTTTCTTGAACTGTTTCTAATGTTCCAGAGGCAGTATAAGTATCTTCACCATATGTATCTGAATTTTGTTTGTCAAGAGTTTCATTATCAATCATGGTAAATGTTTTTGTTCCAGTTTCAAATTTTGGATGATTACCACTATTTGGATTTGGAATATAAAAACTACCTATTAAATTAGCACCAAGATCAGAAATTAATCTTCTTGTAGTAATGGTTGCAGTAGCACCACTACTTTCACCTCTAAGTTCCATTCCAGTAGAAGTATATCCATAAAAATCTCCTTGAGGTTGATCTGCTAATGCTTTTGTGTCTATATTCAATATAGTTGATGTTGCAGAATATGTAGAAGGCATATTTGTAGAACCATCATTAGTAGATGCGAGTTGAACAACACCTGGTGTTCCTAAGAATGTTTCAAGACCTGTTTGACCAACTTGAGAAATATATGGATTTTTGAGGAAAACTTCAGTTGGAGCATTATATGGGCCTGATCTGTGATTTGCTTGTGCCACTCTAAATCTAATCGCAGGAACATCTGTTCCCTCTGCTGGTATACCAGATCCTGGCATTGTTCCAACAACAGTCTCTCCAACTTGGAAAGTTCCATTTGTCATGGTAATTTCAGTTAGTTTAGGAGTAATATATTTTGTTACCGCAACACCATCAAAGAATCCATATAATTGTGTAAGTGGTTTGCATTTTGTAACTCTAACCTCTATATTTCTTGAACGCATATTTGTGATAACATCGCGACTTACAACTCTATCTCCAAGAGATTCGTTATCAAATTGTTCTGTAACAACCTTTCTGGTTCCGTTTCTAACTTGATTATCAACTTGGAAAGTATCACGAACTGTATCCTCAAAAGTAGTTGTTGTAGTTGTATCATGGAAGACTGAATGGTTTACACCACCTCCACCGTTAATCCAACCTGCTTTTATAATTTCTTCCTCAGATGTTGTGATTGTTTCAGTTCTTTCTTCTTTTCGATCTACCTGTTCTTGACCAACCCAATCAGTCTCCCAAGAATTCCACTGTATTGGTGCTAATCCTGTTTGTGGATCGACTCCAAACTCTTGCATTGCTTGTGCCATGACTCCAGCAAAATTACCCTCTTGCTGAATAATTTTCGCATCAAGTCTAGCGGTATCTACCCATGTATCTGATGATGGATTTAACTTTATAGTTGATTGCCAGAAACTAACCAAGAAAGGTGTTACACTCTCTGTTCTAGTAGCAAACTGTTGACTCAACCATTCAACTTCAGTGTAATTTAATGTAACAACATCACCCTGTTTTAGTATATTCGTACCTTCAGCAGCAAGAAAAGCACGATCAGAATTAACATCTACACCCTCAACTGGGCCAGGCATGAGATCAACAGAAGTGCAATAGTGTTGAGGTCTTAATTCATTTCTCTTAGTATCTAAACTACACTTAACTTTTATACCATTAGTCTCTTGTGGTTGAAGAGATGTGAAATTATCAACAAAGAAACCAGATTTAAATTTATTTAATCCATCAGCATCAGGAATGAATAAGTTTGATGTCTTTGTTTCAAGCATAGACAAAGATGTATAATATTCAAGATTCTTGATTCTATCTTCAAGTTCTTTAATATCACTCATTCTATATCTCTTATATTTTAAGAAATCAATTTGTGCTTGTCTTGGTTGGAATAAGAATGGTGGTAATTTAACACTTGCTATTTCAATTGCATCATCCACTCCAGTTGGTCTTTCCATTTTCTCAGATGGATCACCATATTTAACTTGGAATCTTCCAGTTTTATCTAAGAAAATTCTATCTACTCTACCCACAAAATGTGAGAAAGTAAGATTAATTGATTCATCAGATGCTAGTATATTTTTAGCAGAACTTCCAGAACTATCAAATGTTCTTCCAAAAAATTCAAGTGGTGATCTAACACCCTCCGTGACTGTATAAGTATCTACTTTTGGTCTTATATCAATAGTATCAGTTACATATTCACCATTAATCATTGGAATATCTTTACTATAATCCCAACTATTATATGAATTTCTAGTTGTTATATCTCCATCATCAGTTGAATCATAATAACCATTTTTGAAATATATTTTTAATTGTTTTTTAGGTGGTTTTGCATTTGATTTTCTTGTAATAAATCCATAATCATAGAAAGTGCTTTTCTGACCAGTGTTAAATGTATAATTTGCAGATATATTTCTACTAGTATTATCTAAAGTTGTAATTAATCCTTGAACTGTTGATTCTTCAAATGTAACAACCTCACCCTCTTCAAATGCAGTTTCATTTTTAACAATATATGTAATCTGGGAATCAGTCACAATTTCAGAAACAACTGCGACAGCACCACTGTTTTGACCCATTAATTTTTCACCAAGCACAACATCTGTTGTTTTTCCAGATGGCCCATTTAAAGATGTTAATGTCATCTTAGGTGCAGTTGCTTCCGATGTATCAGTTGATTCAAAAATTCCATGAATTCTAATAACATCTGCTTCATTCAACACTATCTTTTCATCTTCAACTCTAGTTCCCATTGGGAAATTACCAAATGTTAAACCATTATTTAAAGTTGTTCCACCAATACCAGATCCAGACAATTTCGATTTATCTACTACAATAGAATTTACACGATTTAATTTTTTTAATTTTGATGTTGGTTTTGATTTTTGAAGAGTTGCAATCAATGTTGCTCCACCTACTGCTGCTCCTAAACCAACTATTTGTAAAACTGTGTTACCTGAAGAGAATCTAAACATGTCATCATTTAATGCCACAGTTGTTCCATCAGGTCTCATGACAACATATCTTTCTTCATCAAAAGGTAAAAATGTTTCATTTGTACCAGCAGCTAAAGCAGATGATAATTGACCCAATCCAGTATTGGAATTAAGAGTAATATCAACAGTAAATTGTTTTCTAATTGTTATTGTTGAACTAGAAAGATCAACATCTGATACAAACGCTTTTGGTAATAATGAATATAACCTGTTATTAACAGATCTTTCTAACGGTGATGACTGAAGTTTTAAACTAGAAACTTGTGTTCTAGTTGCTGGAACGTCACTACTTACAACCCCAGTGACTGCTTGAACACCCACAACAGTCACATCATTAGTGCCAACGTTAGTGATCCTTACGAATGTTGGAACATTATTATCCAATCCACCAAACGATAGAATATTATTTACTTTTAATCCACCAGGAAATAGAGAATTTTCACTGGTAATTGTGCATACTCCTGAGTGACTTGATGATATACCTGCAGTTCCAAAATCAATTATTGGTCTCTGTATCACATCTCCGTTAAATGATTTTGCAAAACCAACATTACCTAAATCAGGGCCACCATATATTGATTTTACATCTTGCATTCCATGAGATGTTACTGCAACAGCAACACGATTATTATCAATACCATTAATGATGAATGGTTCATTTTGAACAAATTTACCAGTCACATCATATACATTTAAAGATGTGCTATTAGTAACAGCATTAACTAAAAATCCTGAAGCACCACTATACTTTCCTTTTATTTCAGTTGGTATTGTAAACGTATCTGGTTGAGATAAGGTTATCTTAGAGAATAATTGAACATCATAGAGTGATGCATCCCACTCATTTAATTTAGAGTTAGATGTTGAATATGAACCAGACTCTAATGCAAAATCATAAACTCTTGCAACACCAATCTCACTACCACCAGCAGTAGTTAAAGCACTACCTATTCTTTGATCTCTTAAACTTACAATATAAGTATTTCCGATTCCAATTTGTGGCACACCTTGAACATTATTAAGTCTTAGTGCGTTTCCTGTTTTATATGCAACACCTTGATTTTCTAATGTTTTTGAAGTTCTTGGTTTTGGGCAGTCTATATAAGTCGAACTTATGGTTTCAACCTCATATCCCTTTACAAATGCTTTACCTGGTGATACTTGATACACTGCAAGATCATCAGTTGCTAGTGATCCACCTTGAGTAAATTGACCTGTTTGATATACTCCATTATTACCTATGTTATCATTTAAAGAATCTTTCAGAGCGACACTGAAATTTTTGACCATGTAGTCACCAGATTCAGCATATGTTCTACGAGCTAATTCATCTCTAATAAAACCATAACTTGTATTTTTAATTTGAGATCTTAAAATACCGTTATCAATGACTGCCAATTCAACAAAATTAGAATCATTAAAATCATCTAATGGCTTAGCAAATAGACTTACTGAGATTTTTAAACGATCTGCACCTGGTGCAGCATAATTATTAAATCCTTTTGAATTATCTGCTAATGTTTCATCTTCGTCGGCATTAATTATATCTTCATCTATCCTTAAACCAATTCTTGCACTAGGAGTATTTGAATATTGAGATAAAACTATAGTTTCGTCTTGAACCTGAACAAAACTACCTCTTATAAAATAGACTCCGTTTGATATTGAGAAAGACGCAGCAGTTGATGTTGCGTTATTTGCAATACATGAGGCAAATGATTCACCAGTTGGTATGAACGCATTATTTTCAGGGCCTGAAACAATATCACTATCTGCTATTAATAATTCACCATCAGCAAATACTTTAATTGTGCTGTCTTCCACACCAGAAGACATGTATGAAATATAGAGTGTTAGATTACCATTCTCACTATTCTCAGACTTGAGAATTTGTTTAATTATCGCTGTTACACCTGTTGTTGCACCAATTATTTTTCTATCAATTAACTGATCAATATAAAATTCTACAGGAACTCCTAAATGACTATTATTTAACTCTACAGCATAATACTCAGGAGAATATGCAGTATTACCTGGTATTACTTTTGCACCTTCTTTAAAAAAATGTTGACCAAATTTTTCAATTTGATTCTGTAATATAGACTGAAGACCTGTTAGTTCTCTTGCTTGTACAGGATAACCAGGCTTAAAAAGAATCTTCTGATAATTATCGTTGGGATCGAAATCATCAAAATATGGTGAAACATTAAGGTTTGATTGTTGGGCCATAGTTAATTAGAACTGTAATATTATTTTGATGTCTTCTTTTTGATTGGAAGATCTTGTGATAGATGGTCTGTGATCAACATAAATCATATTTCCAGAATATTTGTCAATCTCTGGATTAGAAACTCCCTTAGTGAATGATTGACCAAGGTAATAGGTTCTATTATTTAGAGTAGTAGAGAGACCTGAAAAAGCGGTGCTAATTGATAAATTAGAACTTCCACCAACAATAGTCACACTTCCACCAGCAGCTGGTTCCGATGTAAATCTAGTAGTATTGTAACTTGGAACATTTAAATCTAAATGGGTGGGTGTTAACGCTGTGCTAATACCACTTGATCCTGCAGTAGCAAAACCTGCGATTGTTCTATCTTGCCAATATTTCAAAACACCAGTTGTCTGATCATAAGAGATAACTCTTCCAACAGCAGTTGATCCAGTGGCAACAGTTTGTCTCACATAATCATCTGCAGTAAATGTCACAGAACTATACCCAGTTCCCGACAATCTCAGTGCATACGCAGCACTTGCTTTATCTAATGTAAGTATTTCGTTAGAGTTAAATGCTTTAGGGTTCTCTAAAATACCTATTCTAGCAACTTGGTTTCCAGTTATAAAGTCTGGGTTTTCAGCATCATTTTCAATTCTTGCATACATCAAAGCGTTAGTTGCACCCAACTCTCTGTAAATATCCGCACCATGACCACCTGGTGGTGGAATGATAACGTCAAGAGTTGGTTGAGAAGTTGGTGTTGGAACAGATCCAGCAGATAAATCAACATTACCATAAGTATATCCAAACCCTTCATTTGATACGGTAACACTTTCTATTTGAGCATCATTATTAACAACAACAGTGCATTCTGCGTTAAATCCATCACCCTTAATTGGAACTCTAGTATAAGTTTGGTTAGCAGTTCCTATACCAGTTCCTCTATTTTTAACAACAACAATTTTAATTCCACCATCTGTAGCATTGTTTTTAACAGCCGCGTCTGCAGCATCAGATCCCCAATCTCTTGGAACTGGCATGAAATCTGTAGAATCAAATTTAATTAAATCTGCGGGTTTAATACTATACAAATATTTCCATATATAACCGTCTCCAGATGTACCAGGCGTTCTTGGTTCTAAATCTGTGAAAGTTGGTTCGTCTAGGGATGGTTTTCCATCAGGTGTTTCTGGAGTTGTTCCGTTTTGTAAGCAAATATAAACTCTAAAATCACTATTAACAACAAAGTAGTTTGCAGTATATAAAGATGTTCCACCAGAGTTTGGTGGTGCATTAGAGATACTATAATCATGTCTGTAATAATCATAGGTTGTTCCAGAGTTCCAATTCAACTTAGGAACAATTTGCTTTACGTCAGTAGATGTCACTCTTTTTACAGCAAGCATGGTATCATGAAAATCATTCATGTTATCAAAATTATCAACTGGTGCTGGAGGACTTGAATCCCAGTCACTTTGATACGCTGTTGGATTAGGTAAACCCACAAAAGCATAGTAAGAATTTGTCGAAGTTGATACACCAGCAACAAAATTCTTTGCATTTAATATTCTTATTTGATCCGTTATGATAGCCGCCATGAACTTGTGTTACACTTTTTTTATTTATTTAGACGACATAGTTGTCAGATTTAAGAGCCGCCTTTCTCTTAATCTGTGGGCCTGTCTTAATACCAGATACACCATTGCTGGTATTGACAGTGTATGCCTGTGCCAACTGCCTGTCATTTAGTTGTAATCGACCCCAACTAAAGTCACCGATGAATGATGTAACTATACCTGCATTTGCTGTAGCTAAACCAACAACACCAACTAAACCATGCCAATCTAGAACTCTACAGAACACCCTTGTTGCTAGTTCTGTTGTGCTTTGACCAAATGATACTGTCGTTATTCCAGCATGATGAGCAACTTCATATATTCCATCTAGGGCAGTAGTTCCTATACCAATGACAGAACCATCACTTTTAGCAAGTGCAGTGATACCTGATCCAAGATTAGAATTACTAACAGTGAAATAATATCCAGTTTGTATACCACTTCTTGTTATTGCGTTAGGGCTATTGATGTTATCATCTCTCAAAGCAGATTCTTTTGGAATGAATAAATCAAAAGCTATTCCACTTGTAATACCAACTGTTTGATCACCAGTTAATGTTGTATTTGTAACATCTGTGCATATGCCAACTCCACTGATAATACCAAAGTCTCCCTCATATAGGTCAATACTATTCTCCTCCCTAACATATGTAGGTGGAGATATTAGAACTTGTGGAGGTGCAGCACTAGTATAACCAGTTCCAACTATTCCAGAATTAATTCCAACTGTGATTGATGATATTGATCCATTAGTTACCGTTGCAGTTGCGATTGCTGTTGCAGTAGTTCCAATACCGACAAATGGAGTTCCACCGATACTTATTGGTTGTTGTAATCTAACTTCAGGAACAGATGTGTATCCATCACCAGCGTCTGTAATTGAAAAATGTTGTATTGTATTGGCAATAGACACGATTGCAGTCGCAGCAGCACCAGCAAGAAACTCATATTCAGAACTTGCATTAACTATCTGAATTTCTTTTTGGAAACCTCTGTCTGAAGGATTCTCATTTTCAGGATTAAAGAATGGTTTACAACTATCAATGAATATCTCTGTTTGACCAACACCAACTGGTTGAATTAAATATGAGGTTGGGAATAACTTAGGTTCGTATAGTGGTCTATCTTTACGAACAATTTTTCCATCAATAAACCTATCCTCTAATTGTCTATACCATTTAACAGGTCTTCTTTCAGTATCACTATCACCTAAACCTCTTCCATAATATTGATTAGTTACAACTGTATCAGATGATTTGATTTCATGAACTGCTCTAGGGAACTCAACGAAAGTTCTTGTATTATAAGTTGGATTATATCCTAATTGTAAATCATCACCAACTTTTACAGTTTCAATGATATCTCTGTCAACAACGTCAGCACCACCAGTTCCTCTATAGAAGAACATTCTCATTACGTCAGTTGCATTTGGTGCTTCTGTGAATGTTATTGTTCCACCACCATCAAACTCATAACCTTCACCTGGCACTTGTAAAACGTCATTCAGTGTTAGAATAATGGTATTTTGCACAACTATGTTTGAACCAGTTCTTGCTTGTATAGCAAATGCTTCACCAGCAACTGTGAGTGGGAATTGTCTTCTAGTTCCATTGAATAGATTTGAGAAATCATCAAGAGCCTGAAGTTCACCCATTGTCCACATATTGAATTCATCATAGTGAACTTTTTGAATTGTTATCTGGAAAGGTTTAAATGGTTTGCTTGGATCATCAACTGGTATCGCATATGCACTTACAGGGCTATCTGTCGATGTTCCGACTGGTGCAGATCTAAATGTAGGAACAGTTAAAGTATGACCAATACCATAACCATATCCCGTATTTGTAATTTCAAAATCAATTACACTGCCAATTCCCGTGGTACCAACTCCAACTGTAATATTTGCTCTTGCCTGTGATCCACCACCACCAACTGGATTGAAATGAGTATTTTCATACCAAAGAGGAATATCTTGATAAGGTAATGGTTTGTCAATTATAGCAGTAAATGTTGAAGCACCATATCCCACATTAGTTCCAGCTAATATTGGATTATTAGTTCCTATGCCAGGTATTGAACCAGTATTTGTAACAGCAATACTTACAATTCGACCATTATGAACAGCAGCAGTTCCAATGTTATAAAGAACTGGAACTCCAGTAGTAGATGTGGCAACAGCAACATTAACAACAGTCGCTATCCCTACACCACTAATTGATGTTGTTCCCATACCCACTGGGCCTGGTAGTATTCTATAACCAGAACCACTATTACCAATACTAACTGTTTTAACTTTACCTGCATTATCAAAATCAATAGTAGCACCAGCACCAACTAGAGCTTGATATCCAAACCCCTCACTTGATCCAACTGATATAATAATTCCACCAACAGGAACAGATGCAGTATTTACATCACTAGCAACAGATGCTTTGGAACCTGTAAATGTTATAGATGTAATTCCAGAAACTTCAGATAAAGTATAATCATTTAAATCACCAGCACCTTGTAATATACCATTTACCATTACAATACCAAGGTTTGTGGCAATACCAGTTACATTTTGACCATCTGATTTTAGGGTAAATACTTCTTTTTGACCTGTAAATTCTTGAGATATATCATCAATAGAATAGTTTCTAGAGTAAGCATCAATGTTTCCTCCAGCGAGACCAGATCTATTAAATATTCTTCCACTAAAACTTGATGTGGTTGTAATACCAGTAAAGTCTCTATCCATCGATGGAAGACCAGTGCTTCCAACACCTATGGGTCTACCACCTTTCGGTGCTGCAGCAAAGTTAAGAGTGCTATCAACAATATTATAATTACCAGACATCTTCTCAATAAGATCCTTATTATTATGATCTAGAAGTTTTGTTCCCATCCATTGTCTATGAACTCTTATGGCATTAGCCACTCCAGCGTGATTAACAGATATAACTTTCATCATCTCACTTCCAGTAGTGTCAACACCAACCTTAATAACATCACCAGCAAAGAATGAGGTTATACCAGAGGTTGACATTATCGTCTCACTCTTCGCAAAATTAGCAGTAAGAGATGATGTAACTCCAGTACCTACAATAGGGCTTTGAATGATATTATCAATCGCTATCAATGCTCTTGTATTTTGGTTTTTACTTATTAAACTATGTGAAGATCCTATACCAACAGAAGTAAAATCTAATGGAACTGCAATTGACTTGAGTGCATTTTCTGCGGATGATGCAAGTTTAACTAAACTATCACTAACTTTAATAATAAAAGCTTTGTCGGGTATATATGAAACTGTTACAATCCCAGTTGGAATAACAAATGTACTAGCAGCAATTCCTATTGAATCTGTAGTTGCTCCAACACCTGTAGTTGTACATCCTACTATAGGTTGTTTTATACGATACTCAACTTCTTCACCAGTTACAAAGAAATGGTTAGGAATACTAATTGTATTATTTGTTAGATTAACTATATCAGTGCTAGATCCATCAAAATCTTTTTTAAATACTTGGTTAGTTTCATTTAATATTGGGAAACCAGTTTTAGATCCAAAGAAAGTTCCTTCATATACATCAAACTTAGTTTGAATAGATCCAGACTGTAACTCAATTTTATTAGTATTATTATCTTCATGCACTTTAAGAGCATGAATGAATGTTTTAACTTCGACAGCTGTATTTGCATTTGGAACATATGATATTTCTGTAAAGCAATCTGACCCATCTCTTCTTCCACCAATAGTTCCTATACCAGTTGCATTTGCATTGACACTTGCTCCAGTTATAATATTTCCATATTCTGTCATGAATACACGAGTATCATCATCAATCATCATGATTTCAGAGAACTCATATCTATCATTTGTAGTATCTTTAACTTGAACTAGTGCATATGCAGCATCAAACTCTTCACTATAACTACCAACACCCACAGGGAAAGGTGCAGATCTCGCTGGTATTGTAGATGATTGAGCAATTAATGCTCCATTTTTTAATGGTAAAGTTCCTAATCCAACACGAGTTTCAGATGATATTCCTATGGTAATTGAGTTAATATATGCAGTTGCAATTCCAGCCCTCGGTGTAAATCCAACTTTGATTTGAGCAGTGCTTCCAAGACCAACAATATGCGGTCTAAATGATCCTAATGGTTCTGCAGCAAGAGAATCTCTTCTATTATGAATTGTTAATTGACCATATTGTTCAAATGCAACAGTAGATCCTAAACCTACAGGGTTTTGATGCATGATCATGCTCAATTCATTATATTCAACAGTTCCTTCACTCGTTGCCACGGAGACAATCATTTTAGCAGATCTAGGATTATATAATTCATCGCTTCTAGCTGTTCCTAATCCTGTGTTAAATACTCCACCATCTGTAGATGCGGTTCCCACAGTGGCTATGATGACCTCAACTTCATCACCAGCATGAGAAGATCCAGCTAACGTTGTTGCAGCACCAATATGAACAAGTGCTGTAGTTCCTATGCCAGGATTGGAACGGTTTACTATAGAAGTTGATAAACCTACAATTTGTGTTGTTCCACTTCCAACAAGTTCATTAAGGTTGTATGAAAGTGTTGTTACATTATAATTGTTAAACTCACTCTTATTTGGGAAGAAATTAAGAACTGCTTCATTTCCATCAACAGTGGAATCCATAGATCCAAGATCTCTTACAGTATCCACTTGACCATACTGGTTAATCATTGATTGACCACTAATAGGATCAAACAAAGCGTTAACCATCATTAGTTGTCTTTCACCTTCAAATAAACTATCTTTCACATACACCATAAATCTATTCTCTTTATTACCAGCAATAGCAAATCTACCTACCTCAGAGAAAGCTGTTGTTCTTGGCAAATCATTAAATTGATCACTAACGTTATCGATAGTAATAACCCTATTTCCTACAGATTCAGCGTAGTCAATTAAAATTCTATTTTGGAAGGTGATTTCATCAGAAAGATTACCAGCAGCTGGAGATCTTGATTTTAAATTCTCTGTGGCCAAATCAAAGTTATTAACTACATGCAAACTTTCATTTCCGATTAAATCAATAACACCAGTTACAGTTCCAGCAGTTCCTACCACTAAATCTGTTTTTTGAGCGACTGGTAAAGTTGATTCTAATTGAAGATTACTAAACTTTTGGAATCCTGCAGTATGAGTTAAAGTATTAACGATATCTTTCCATTTATCCATGAATACTCTGGATTTAATCGCATATGCAAACCTTTGATAGTATTCATTATCATGAGTTACTTGTAATACGTTGCTTAAGAAACCTGTTTCATATTCCCATCCATTATTGACCATTGAGAAATAATCAACTAAGAAATTAGTATCAAAAGTAAGAATTATGTCAGATACAGTTCCTTTTGCACCTGTCACTTCAGATTCAATTAGTTTACCAACTTCAAAATCACTAGCTGCTTCTATGGTTAACCATTGACTTGCAGGATCATATTCTGCAACAACACCAGAAACAGGGCCAACACTAGTTTCAGAAACTAATGTTTCTTTTGTATTAAATGTGTTAGGTTGCAATTCAGCAGAGAATTGTGGAAAATCTCTTTCCCTTACTAATATTGCTGATGATAGAGTAGTATCAAAAGTACCAGTTACTTCACCACTTGCAACTAAACCAGCCATGCTGTAAGTTACTATACCAACGTTACCTAAATTCTGATGAACTTGTGTAACCTCAAAAGTTCTGAAATCATATTGATCAGAATTAAATCCTTTTCCTGTTGATCCAACTCCAACACTAGCATTTTCAACTAAGAGTTTATCACCCACTTCTATAGGAAATTCTGGTGCGAGACTGTAAGTAACTTTTAATGTTGCAGCAACAGTTTCTGTAGATGAATCATAAACAAGATTTGTCACTCTAATTCCGTTAGGATTATTAACAGGAACAATAATAGGAGTTACGTTAGATAAACCATAAGTGTTTTCAATAATATCAACATAACCAGGTGTATCAGGGGTTGATAAATTATAGACTAAATCAACATCATTATCTTTTTGTCTAGTAAGACCATCAAGAACAACTAATGTTGGTGGATGATTATACCCTCTACCATAAGATGTAATTCCAACACGCTTTAAACCAGATAGTGCTGAAATTTTAATAATTTGTGGAAGTTTTGATTGAGGTCTTAATGTAAAATCTGATGGGTAATCAAAACCAATATTATCAATTTTAGTAGTTTGAGGAACACCTATAGATGTGCTGGATGCCTCTAAAATAGCATTTGTTCCTGTGTCAGAGGTTACAGTGGATACACCAGGTAATCTAGTATATCCCTTTCCTTTTTCAGATAATGAAACTGCTGCTATTGGGCCGTAAGCAGTTTTAGATGTGGTATTATAACTTAAAATAGTTGTGCTTGAACTTGTATATGATTCTTCTTCAGGAAATCTATCTAAATCATATGTAAATGTATTTGTCGAATTTGCAAGAATATTAAACTGACCTGCATAACGACTATTTTTGAATGATATTGAATTGTTTCCTATGATTTCTCTATCTAAAACAAGTTCTTTGTTTATATCAGGATTATCAGTAGATGTATTTGCAACTAAGTTATAATAAAGTACATCTGGTGTATTTTGATTATATGTTAATGTTAGTTTTCCATCTATACCAACTGTTCCACTTCTACTTACATTGAATGTTGACGACTTTTCATTTGATGTATATTCATGAATAAAATTATAATCCGTATAGAGTTCTAAATCAAATGCAGGTAGAGTGTCTGTAATTTTAATGAATGATAAAGATGGATCTGATAAGTCAAACACTACAGTTCCATTTCTATAAAACTCTAATGGTGGATTAACTAAATTAAATACTCCACCAGTGCCAGCACTACCAACTGTAACGAACTTAGGTCTACTTTGTTTTGTTTCAAATCTATTAGCACATAATTTAATTTTATCTTTATCAACAACATATACAAAATACTCTTCATCATTAGTTAAACCAGCTATTGCTGTATTCGCTGTGAGAATAACTCTTTGACCAGTAACCATTTCATGATTAACTATTTCAATTGAGCCAGGATCATTAATTATAGATCCTGAAGTGGTAATACCAGATGCGGTAAAATCTAAAGTTCTTGCAATTAATTTTCTATTTGCTTTATTGTATTTGATAGGAACAGTCGTAGTAATACCAGCATTTACAGATAAAAAGACTGTATCATTATGACCTAAACCATGACTACTAGCAGTTGATACAGTGATTAAGTTTTTCTCTATCGATCCTGTTACCGTGTCATCATATTTTCTTCTAAAACTATGATAAGTGCCAGTTCCGATACCTGTAAAGTATACTAAACTTTGTTGTTTGATAGTATGCCCAACACCAGTAAATACATCCTCTGGATCTATACCACCACCAGTGGTTCCAACACCAATTCTAACAGTTGATAAACCAATTAGATCATCAGATAATTTAGCTACAAATAGTGGCATAAATTCTGTATTATGATTTGCACCTAGATTAACTAAGTTATTACCTGATGCAAGTAAATTAGCTCTAACACGGTTAGTTGCGATACCTATGGGATTACCACCATTTCTATGGTATGTTACCTGATCTCCAGTTTTAAATTTATGATTTGGTAAGAATATAGATCTTGTTGGTATGAATACTGAATTTCTTCCACCACCAGGATTACTAATTGTAGCTGTTGTTCCTATTCCAGGCCCAGCAGTTGTTCCAACACCTACAGATTCTACAGGGTTAAAATAATATTCAAAATCAACTTCATTATCAAATGTTGTAGTAAAACCAACATCAATCTTAAATTTTCTAGGATCTTCTTCTATTACTGCTCCTATTGAGTGAGTTGCTCCAATACCAGTGCTGTCATCTACACCATTTTGATTTCTTAATACTCTTATCCTAGAATTGGCAGAGTCTATATTTAATAATTTAACTGTCTCAAAAGTTCCACCAATTCCAACTTTTAAAATATCATTCTCTCTCAAATTGAGACTGTTGAGATTTGCATTTGGAGAAGGTAATTTACCCTGAACATTAAAGAATGTAACCAATCCAGTAACAGAAACTTTCGGTACATCTTCAGATAATATTAGTTTTGATGATGATATTCCAATACTGTAAGTTTTTTGGCCAAGTCTAGAACTAGTCGTTGACATTCCTGATACAAAAACTTTATCCCCATTTGTTAAATTTAATGGTGTGGTGTGAATACCGACAAATTTTCCTCTTTCATCTGAAGGATAAAACTCAACGTTTTGTAATTTTGTGTTAGTAACTGATATAGTTCCAATACCAGGCCCTGTTACTCTAGATACTTTTGCAACTGTTTCAAAGTTCTCAGCAACTTTTTCTTCAAATACAAGTTTGTCACCAACCTGATATGAAGAACCTCCAGTTACAATACCAACTTTTTCTACAGATCCCTCTGAAGCATAAACAATAGAACCCTCTTGAGTAACATACTTGTATGATTGGCTTACATAATCATAAGAACTATCATCTTGAAGTAATTCATATGGTTCAGTGTTTCTTACCCAACTCGTTTCGTTAAGGTTGATTTCATCTTGATTACTCTTAGATAAGAAGTTAAATTCATTTGGTTGAGCGTTGAAGTTTTCACCTATTAAATATGGGAACTTTGGTTTTTTAAAGTTGTTAAATGGATCACTAGAATCTGATGTTACTGTTGATTCAAGAGTGGCGAAATATGCGTATGTTCCGTTTGGATATTCTGGGGTTATACCATATCTTCCATTATTCTCGTCAAGATAACTCTCATCAGTATTACTATTCCATGTAAAGTCTTCTACGAAAAATTCTTGAGGAAAAACACTTGTAGGAGGTCTGTTAGTTTTTAGGTCAACAGAATATCCAGAATTAAGTTGAGTTACTGATCCACCAGTGCTTTTCTCATATCCATAAGGGCCATATATTGGAAGACCATCGTATGACCAACCGATAATGGGTGAATGTTGTGTTCTATTTTGTTCTACACCACTTGATAAAGTTAGATCTCTAGTTCCGACTAATGGATCTCCATCTGAATTATTTTGATATACAACCTTTCTTAAACCTCTTGGTGCATATGCATGTGAGCATTGTAATTCACGACTAAGTTGTGTTGGTTTTTCTATGAATACATCAGAACTATCAATATTTGTAAAGTTCTTTTTAACCTCGTTTACTTGCCATGTTTTTAAATTAACATTGAAAATAGCAAATTCACCAGCAGCAATGACATTAAGTGATGTGGTAGACGCACCATATCCAACTCCAGCCTTAATAATTTTGATAGATCTTATTTGACCATCAACCACCTCTGGAACTAACTCAGCACCCGTTCCAATACCTGTAACTGAAATACTAGGTGGTGTATTATAAGATTGACCTGTATTTTGAATTGCGACATCAATAATTTGACCATTAGCAACAACGGGTAATAATTCACCACTTATACCACTGTATAAGTCAACTCTAGGTTGTCTGTTAAAGTTAAGTATTTCAGATGCACCATATCCAACACCACCATTTGTTAAGTGAACAGATGTAACTTCACCTCTAAACAGGGGTTGAGGAATACATTGGAAAGTATTACCTTCTATTGAACTTATGCCAACGATACCCTCTACTTTTACTGTAATTGGATCATAATTAAAACTATGAGTTCCTACTCCAATTGAGTTTAAACGTTGATATTGTCTTGTCTTAAAATAGTAATCTTTTGCAGTTGTTCCAACACCTACATTTGATAATTTAAATGTATTTTCATCGATGACAGATACATAATATTTTTTATCGCTTGAAAGACCTTCGATAGCAGTTCCACCAGCATCAGGAGTATAAGTTACAATCTCACCTGTCTTATAATCATGGTTGCCAATAGTGATTCTATCAAGTGCTGTATTAATACCAGTTGGTTCACATGTTTTAAGTTTGTTCTCGTATCCCTCTCCTGATTCTAATACATTTATACTACCAACTTGAGATTTACCTTTAAAAGATCTAAACTGATGGTTTCCTTCACCAGCAGCAGTAAATGCTATGGTATTAATACCAACAACAGCTTCATCTAAATTTCTATGAAGTCTAATTGTTTTTTGTGGATACCAAGTATTTCCTGCATACCCTACCCATGTATCAATTTCTGTCATTCCAGTAGGGGTATTAGTGTTAACATAATACACTGCACCAGTGCTTAATCCTGCTAACGCTTTTTCTCCAAAAGTATCGTATATAACTTGTTCATAATTTCTAAACTTATGATAAGTTAAAAATCCTACGTTGAAATCATCAGACCCTTTTACAACTATAGTTTGAGATCCTGAACCAGAGTTAAATACCACTTGATGAGGAACAGTGACCATTTTACATTCTGCCACAGCACCACTTCCATTTCCCCCACTTATTGTTACTTTTGGAATATCAAGATAATCAAAACCTGGATCTTGAACTAATATTTCTTGCAAACTACCTCTAGTTGCAACATACCCAGTAGCACCTGCTCCTACACCATCATTGATCGCTAATTGAGGTGGATTTATAACATCATACTTTCTACCACCACCAGTTACGTCAATTGATTTAATATCACCATAATAACAAAGATCTTGAGACTTATAACTTAATACTTCAACACCGTTAATTAAAATACCATTATATCCAATTCTTGTTTTATATTTCTTGCCATCATAAACTGGCATATCAATTTCTCTAAACAGTTTTTGTGGTTGAACTATTTTTCTATGAAATTCATATTTTTCAAAAGTATTATTTGTAATCGTTGTGGTAACAGTAGATTCAGATACTTTTTGATAATTACCATTATATAAATTTGATCTGGATTTTGCTAATTTTATGTTATTTTTATCTACACGTTCTACAAAGTATAATCCCTCACTAAAAAGAAAACTTGTTACACCACCATCATCATCTTTTTGTGGTGTATAGTAAATAGCATCACCACTAAAGAAATTGTGATCATTATCTCCACTCGTAATTGCGATAGTTGTGTCTCCACCAGTAAAAGTTCCAGATAATCTAATTTTTTGAGTACTTGGATTTAACTTGTGATCTGATCCATATGTTGGTACGGAGTTAGAGGCGATAAGATTTTTAAGTTTAGAAAGAGTGTGTGCATAACCCACCTCTTCCATATAAATGTTTTGAATGTTAGCAGTGAAATTATTTAAATGTGTATGGTTATCATCTACACCACTTCCATCTGAATTTGGTTTTGAAAGAAGTTTTCTTATTGAAAGAACTGCTGAAAGATTACTTGCAGATATAGCAGATCCCTGCATTCTAATTTTATTTGGTTGAGATCCAGCTTCATCTGATAAAACATCAGTGACAACATAACTACCAGTTAAATCTCCAGTTGAGGTTTGAACTGTTATTACATCATTTATTCTTATTCTATGAAAATCTTTTGTGGTTACTTCATAAGTTGGGCCTGAGGCATCTTGTAATGTAATACTGTCTACATTATACTTTGGTTGGATATTAAATAACCAGTTATTTGATTGAAAATCAGTTACCTTCGCTATCTTACCTAAAGACTTAAGTTTTATTTTTGCACCCGTTCTTTGATAGAAAGTATTAGGAAGTTCTATACCACCTAATACACCTGTTATTCTGCAACGTATGCCGTCTGTAGTGACCCCTGCGGTGCTGTTTGCTTGACCCAAGGCATAAACATAGGTATTCTGCCTAATTGTTGTAGCATCCTGTATAGTAGTGGTTATACCAGTTGTGCTTATACCTAAAAATTGTGTAATGTTAGTACTCGAATATGTGCAAACTCCTGTAGTTCCATTTTGATATTTAAATGTTAAAGTTCCATTATCAGGAAAACCTATAGTTGAGTCTACATCGATAAATGTCTGTGCTGCTCCAACTGCACCAACGTTTTTAGAGTTGGCATGAACAGCAAAGTTACCATAAAGTAACTCGTCAGAACTACCTGTTCCAAAAGATGCATCTATACTGACTTTATAATAAGTTTCAGTTAAAAGACCAACTCTAACTCTTTCAACCATTGACACAGGGCCATATGCTCTAGCTAAGTTTTCAAACGGTTCTTGAAATAGTGTTTTATTTTCAAGATCCATTGGATCACCTTGAATCGCTTCAACTATCAAATCACGAGTTTTTCTATAGTTTGCATCAGATGGTGCGATTACATAGTCGGCAGGTCTAACAATATCAACTTCTTCGTTATATAATGACTTGAATAGTAATTTAAATGATTCGTCAGTTCCTCTAGAATTGTAAAAGTCTTTTGAGTGACGAATAAATTGTGGTTGATTTAATGTAGGAGTTAAATCTTTTTGAAAACCAGGTAAAAATTGCTTTTTAGACTTCTTTAAAAACTCTTCTAAAAATAAATTACTTAAATTATGAACTTGACCACCACTTGTTCCAACACCAACAGCATGAGATCCTGCCTTAGATGATGAAAATACAAATTCTTCTGGTTCATCAGGATTACTGAAAGAAGTAATACCACTAAATCCACGAATACATCCAGTAAATGAGTTTGTTGTTAATCCAGTGTATGTAATTATTTCATCATCTATTTTTAGTAATCCATAATTATCTGGAAATCCTGTTGTATCCTTTACAGATATGGTTTGATCGAACTGGCCAACAGCACTTGAGAGGGTCGTAAAACCGACTAGAGTGCCTGATTTGTTTAATTGTATATAAGAGTCTAAATTATTGATTATATCAATTGGGCCGCCTTGATATTCTTGCCCTTGATAGTATGCACTTAAAAATTCACCGACTAAAGGGCTATCATCCTTCACATAAGCAGGAAGTTGTTCTTTGACAACCTTATTAATTTGAACTCTTTTATCGGTCATGTGTTATCTTACGATCTTTCTATCTGTATAACTTGATGTGACTGTATATGTTGATCCTGATGGGTCTGCACCTGACGCAATTTCATCAACAACCATCTCTACGTTACTAGTATCTAGTTGCAAATAAAGATCCTGTAATCCAATTACGTCATTTGATTCTGGAACTACAGAGATTTCCATGATTTGTTGAGCATCTTTTGTTTTACCTGAGACAATATTAATAGGGTTAAGAGTCATTCTACCAGTGACATAGTTAACAATACCAACATTTGACCTTTCAATCATTGGAGTTGTTGAACCTGGTGCATCTAAAGAGAATAAACCAAGTGTTCCTGTCTTCTTATCAGTGTTTGGAAGGTCATAAAGATAAACATCATTGGCAATATCCAACACTCTAAAACCACTAGAACGAATATTAAACCCATCCATAGACGAAATATGGAATTGATTACCAAAATCAATAGCATATTCAGCAAATTGGTCTATAGCTAACCTTAAATCGCGTCTCATTTCAACTGTTGTGACGTTTGAGGTCACAGATTCATGACTTTGATCTATAACTTTAAGGAATTTACTGTATTTAAACCTTGCTCCATACTTATTTAACTCTGCAGAAGCAGCTAATTTATTAATATTGTTCAAAATTGTTGATGAAACCATCATTGCATTGGGTGCAAGACTCGTATTATAGTAAACATTACTATCAGTCTCAAGGTAGAGATACTTGAGATCGAGAATTTCGGGCACAATTCCTGCTACAGAGTATTTTCGGAGGTCTCTTTTAATATTTTCTTTGATTGCGTTAGGTACAAAGTCACCAGTTCTTGGTTTTATGCTTATAAAAACCTTTCCATACTGTGGAGGAACCAATTCTTCACCACCATAAACCGAAATTGACTCAGTTTCTGGGTAAATTTTGTTAGGAATTAGGATTTCATAGTCATTTGAGGTCAAAGCACGGTTTTGAGTGGCATAAATTTGTGGTGCAAACTTTTTAACAGACTCAACACTCTCAATTTCATCTCCACCACTAGAGGGTGTTTCGGCAGTTATAAGAGAAATACCGCTAGATATGGTATTTTCGACTGCATTTCGGGTATAAGTGCAATTTCCACTAAAACTTAGATTACTAATACCATTAGCTTCTGATCCACTTGATACAATATACGAAACTTCGACAATATTTCCGTCTGCAAGTGCTTTTCCAAAGACTCCATCACCAAAAATAATCTCATATTGCTCATCTTCGATCTCTTGAATGTAGTAAATAAGAGAATCTCCTGTTATTGAACTTCCTGTGACCGCATCAAACAGACTATCTTGTCTTGTATAGTTTGAAAGTAGTGAAGAAGTCGAAGATGGTCTTACATTTACCTCTAAAGTCTCTAAATCTATGCCAGAATTGGATAAAATGAACCTTTGGTTGATATTATTTGTAGAATATGGGAATTTTTGATCAATTACGTTACCTTGTTTGACATCTACATCGTAAAAATACGCAATTCCGTCAACTACAGGTTTTGTAACGTCTTTTGTGATGCCAAAAACGAAAGATTGACCTCCAAATGCGTTTGAAGATGCAACTGGGCCTTTTTTTAGGGTAATTGTTGTTGGTGGAGGTGTAATTCCTGGTTCTACAGAGAAATTTATTGTTGCAGTTGATGCTTTTCTTGATCTAGGGATATATCCAATGTTTCTAGCAAGTGCAACAACGTTTTCTCTAAGAGTTGCACTGTCAATAAAGACCTCATTCGAGACCATATTGGCATTATATGATGTGATATAGGTATTATATGCTAAAACGTCTAAAATTGTTGACAGGTTTGATCCCTCGAAGTCATAATCCGTAAAATTCGAGTTGGATTGTAAATATTGTTTAAGTGTTTCTTTAATCTGGTCAAAATCCAGACTAGTAAAGTTTAAAAGTGACATTTATCGTGATGGAAGCAAAGCAAATTCTAATTGTGATGGAGGTATGTCTATACCAACTATTTTATATGTAATTTTTACGTCAAATTGATTTTCATCGAAGTTAGGATTTACATCTACGTTAACTAAATCAACTCTTGGTTCATAGTTGTTCAAACAATTCCTAATTTCGTCTTGAATTGATACTGCAGTGATATCATCAACGTTTTCAAACAATATTTCACTCACACTAGACCCAAAATCAGGATCAAATAACTTTTCACCAGGTGAAGTCAATACTATATTACGCACAGCTCTCGCTATTGCGTTTTCATTCTTCAAAGCAATCAAATCGCCACTCAAAGGGTTATATTTGAATGACATACTAAGATCTTTGAATCTTTTACTAACTCTTTGAGCTGGCATTAGAAGTTTATAGTACTATATTTTATTTATCAGGGTTTTCTAACGATATTCAGAGATAACTTCGTAACTTTCAATCTCATAATCTAAACCGTCTTCATCTTCTTCACGAAGACGTTCAAATAAGTCACTAGAACTCGTCTTATCACTCTTTTTAGGAGTCAAAGAGTCATTTGCGATCTCTCGTAGCATTTTTTCTGACATGGGAACCTCCAATTAGACACAAAAAAGTGCCTAAACGAACATTTGTTCTATTTAGACACTATATCTATTGTTTTTTATCCTAAACCATCAATTGCAGTATTTCCTGCTCCAATATTAGGATCTGCTTCAACATCTATTGATAAATCAGACCTCTCTTTTGCTGTTTTCCAGAAATAATTCTCTTCAGAACCCAATCCATCACGATCATGACCATTTTCAACTTGATAGTAAACTGTTGATACCTTAAAATCGGGATTTTTGGGTATTTCGGGTGTAATACTATTATCATAGATACGCATCCTATTATTTGGATACAACGCAAACTGCCCATTATCCAATTCGATTAGATTATGTGACTTATGCTCTGCTGGTTGCTCACTTGTTGAGTAATCTATTGCATCTACGTCTTGATGATAGTTATCTAATGTGCAAATATAGGTTCCTGTCTGCGTTCCAAAGTCTCTTGTATACACTTCATAGTGCATTGACCCTATAAACTGCTTTTGAACTGCTACAACCCCATAATCCATACAATTCCAGAATTGTAAGTTGTGTAGAGTCATATCTGGGTCTGGTATCTCAGGTTCCGAGAGAAACGCGGATATGGGTAACTTATCAAACATTGCAGCATACTCAGGTAAGTATGTTTCAAAGTAAAAGGCACGGCCAGGTATTGACTTAGCAGATACCCAAACTCCCTTAACAAATTCACCATGACCACTCTTATGGTCAGTTAAGTATTCCTTTCGCACCCATACTTCATAGGATGGAAGGTTCGTAATAAGACAAGACATTTAATCCCACTCCAGTAAATCAGGGCATAATAAAGAACTACGAAGGTCTTTTGCCTGTAGGTTATGTTCACATAATTTATTCATCCACACTCTTTCTTCTATGGTAACGGTATCATCCGATATGATTCGACAACATATGTCGGTAAGTCTAACACGGTATTTGGTGCTTAACATTACTTTCCTTGACCTCGGTAACGCTTCTTTGGTTTATTACGAGAAGTCGCGGAATATTTGGTATTTTTCGAGGAGCCTTGGCGACTCTTCTTTGGAACAGAGACATATAT
>VTLG01012925.1_pt1 | contig 33457 bp, 41 predicted proteins | sample 4694571 | NCBI WGS metagenome assembly VTLG01 (sample SAMN12604809, study PRJNA352737) | marine metagenome | biome: ENVO:00000447; feature: ENVO:00000209|ENVO:00000569|ENVO:01000036; material: ENVO:00002151; isolation source: viral sequences binned using virsorter ...
GAAAATTTCTCTCTCTCATTGATAACTCTCTCAATGCTGTGATAACAATATCAGCAGGATAAATAGATAATCTTTCTCCCAAAGCTTTTATTCTTACAGACAAATCCTCACCTGTTTCATTGAATGGCTTCTGAGTAAGCGCAGAAAGGTGTACAAGGCGCTTAACACAATCTTCTATAGGTAGACCTACCATTGTAGAAGCGACAGCTGTATAAGCTTTTTCTGCCATCTCCCTTGATTTATAGGTAGCTTCATAAAGATTTATTCTTGAATCTTTACCAAACGTATAACTAATTCTTGGTGGATAAGTGTGATAAGACTTGAGAGTAGAAAGAAGTTCTTTCTCCGTTTCGAATGGGTTTGCTGCTTCCGTTAGTTTTTTGATTGCCAACTCTCTCTGCTTCGAACTTAACTGCATTCCTAATCCAGTTTCTGTAGGCTGCGTTGACATCAACAAATTTATTTCCTTTGGATTGGTGGTAATCAATGAACTTATCTGTTTCATTTTTAAAATCTATCCTCCCATATTTGATAGTTAGTTTCTCTTGTAATTCTTTTGTTGGAAAATAATCTTCCTTTATTAATTGCTTTATAGGTTTACTAATAGGTTTGTGTTGCTGTGTGCAATAGGGGGTGTTGCTCTCTGCAACAGGGGTGTTGCTTTCTGCAAGTATCAACTGATACATAGTAGACCTTGCTGGACGTTGTTGTCTTTTAATGAACCCATTTGTTTCAAGATAATTTAATTTTCTTGTTACTGTAACTACATTCATCTCTGTTCTTTTAGCTAATGTATTAAGTGATGGATAACATTGACCTGTATCTTCATTAGAATAATCTGCTAGAACTAGCAGCAACCATTTAGCTAATGGGTCTTTTACATTTGTTTTAATTGTTTTTGCCATTAATAAAAAAGACATTACTTCTCCATAAATTTTTCAAAAGATTCTTGTGTAAATATTACGAGTATACCACTTTCATCTTTTGGTTTTGTTCTACGTTTAAATAATACTAAGTCTTTGTTTTTAAATAAAGAAAAAGGATTTGGAAATTTAGATTTATCTCTATATTTTACTTCACAAATAAACTTTTTACCATTGTGATTTATAACTAAGTCACCAATATATTCACCACCTAATGCACCTGACATTGGTTGTCGTTTAACATTGATGCCTATTTTTTTGAGCCACGTTTCAAACCACTTTTCATGGTAGATTCCCTTGTTGCGATTTTTATTTGCCAATCGTCTTTCTCCCAACAGTTTACACAAATAGAATTATAAACTGGTGGTTGCATATCGACTTGAATATCCAACCACCAAGTTGTGTTTACACCACAAGCATAACACTTACGTACTTGGGGAGATTTTTGTGAGAAAATATCTTTTGTATCTTTTACCATCTTTCTCTTCCCAAGTATCACTAATGGATAATCCTTTTTCCCATTTGAGCGTATGTATTACTGCTGCTAATCGGAAAGAACCATACTGATACAAAGCATCAAGTGGTGTAATACTTTTACCATCTTGTAAATGCTGTGTAATCTTTTGTATTTGTGTTTCTATTCTGGGTGTTTCCATTGGTACTGCTCCTCCTTATTGGTTTCAATGTCTTGTGATTTGCCACCATATTCAACGACAATTTTATTAACATCATAATAATTTTCCATTGTATTAGCATCACAACCTATCTCTTGCCCTGCTAATATTGCATGGTATTTTAACTGAATTAAATCTCTTAATGCTATGGCATCAGATAAAATACTTGCACGAAATTGTTGATAATTAACTAATGTACCACTTGTTTGTAACTCTAATAAAAAAGCATCAAACAATTTAGCTTTAAAAAAATATATACCCATACTATTTTCCATAGTTATAACTCTCCCATCCTTCTAACATGATTTGTTGTATTCTAGATACTGATGTAGATTGATTGACACCATAGTGTGTAAAGCAATGAACATCTTCTCCATTACCATGACCACCAATCCAGCTTATATTAAATGTTGCTGAACCATTCCAAGTAACTAAATGATTTTCTATTAATAAACTTAATTCACCCATTATATATCCTTTCTAAAACTATATACATTTACGTTTCTACTTTTTTGTTTTGTAAATGTTTTACATTGTTTATAAATCAAACCACGTGCTACTGCATGATATAATGTAGACGTAATTTGATTTGGTGTTTGATTAAATTCTTTTCCAATATCTTTTGCTGTTAATGGACCCATCTTTTTTAATAGTTTGATTACCGGTCGAACATTATCAAGATTGTATTGGTCTTTTTTCTGCACCATTGATGGTAAACGACCACGTTTATTTTTATAATATCTTTGCAATTCATCTTCATGCCATTTGTTTCTGAACATAATATGAATTGCGTTTTGATACTCGATAGGTTTCTTTGATAAATATTCTTGAACTTTATTATTATAAAAATTATCAAGAAGATATTCTGTTGCTGAACTAACTATCATCACTTGCACTCCTTATAACAATCATTAATTGCATCTATTGCACTTCTTATCTTGAATGGTATTTGATTTTCTTTATGTTCAAGATATTCTAAAAAGTTTTTATCTTCCATTTCTTGAAGATGTATTTTTATTTTATTAAGAATAAATACTGCCATTTCGTAACGACCAAAAAGAATACCTTCTTCTTTTCTATCTTCTGGCACTTGATGTTGTTCAGTATATACTTGTGTTTCTGTTACACAAATGTCTTTTAATGTAAGAATAAAATTGTCCATGTGTTCTCCTTTCATAGACTTTAAAGATATGGGTAGATGAATATTAACCAATTGATTCCACCTACTATTAAACAATACGAAATTATTACTCCAATTGCAACCATTGTTTTTATAAATAAAAGTTTAGCCAACATAATTATATCTCCTTTGTTGGTGCCAGAATAGGGGGTATGTGGCACTATTTTAAATACGACGTTTTTAAGACGCTTTTGTTCTTGGTTTTCATTTTATTTCTTCTCCATTAAGGGTAACGTAAAAATGCAAGTCCTCGCCTAATTCATTAATATAATCAATTACATCCTTGACGGTCGGGTATTCCTCACAATCTAATTTGACTGTTATTTCATACATATTTTTTATCCTCTCAATAATTGTAGGTAAATTAATAGTATAATTATTTACTTATAAGTTTTGTCTTTAGACTTCGCTGGTTACTGCATGGAAGTTTTAGCCAGAACTAAAAACAAAACTTTTTTTTTTGGCTCCAGTATTTTGGTGGATATTGTCGCCAAAAAAACCAACATTATATTCTCACCTGAGTTGAGAGCGCGAGAGAAGGCGTTACTTCTCTCGCAATTATCCTACAGGTGAACATAAAAAAAGGAGAGTGAGCTGAACGCCCACTCCCCTATGTTTTTATTGCACTGTGGATAATGGTACAGCTGGTCCATCATAGTGCTGTTTATCAATAGTCGGTGCTGAATTTAAGTCTGCATCTGCTATTGGTTCGTTAGTCCACTCTTGTTCTAACTCATCTTTTAGTACACTCAATACTCTTAGTACCGAGTTACTCATCTTCAAGATAGATTGATTTATATCATGTCCATTCTTTACACTATCTGGTACAGGCGTTCCCTCTCTCTTTTCTCTACGCTCTGCTCCCATCAATCTATCTTCAGCTACATTTGCAAAGTATCGGATACCATCTCTGTATCCACCTTGCTCTTTGGTTTGATTGATTTCTTTGTTAGCTAACCAATGTAGCTGTTTAATAAAGAAGAATACATTCTTGCTTTCTGCTTTAGTATTAGTCTGCAATAATCTATATGACTTATATAACTCAAGTTCATCTTTAGTTAGATTCTTCTTTACTATTTTTGATTCTACTATACTCATTGTTTTCTCACTTTCTATATTGTTTAAGTTTAATGTTAAATAATATCTCTACTATTTAATACGTTCAGGAGGGCATACACCAAGAACAGATGTCTACAAGAAGTTAATAAACTTGACCTAGCAAACTCCTCTTTGTCGAGCAAAGCGAGGGAGTTTGTTAGCTAAGTTTATTCAGTTGTTGTAGACACTCGCACGGAGACCAGAAGCCAATCATAAAGTGCAATAGAACCTTCGGTCTGTTTGACTGTATGCAACAAACTAGAAATACGAACATCTCGCAACAGGGCATTGGTTGAACGTGAGCCAGACCTCATAGCGAGATGGGCGAAAACGGAAAAGCCAGCGAGGGTTGCCACCTCGAAAAAACAAATCCCACTCGACGTGGCGTTTGTTTTTTGCTTAACACACAAAAATCTATCAATTTTTATGTGTTATTTCCTCCTAAAATCCCATCACTTGAAGTGCTGGTTGCATAATTACATCTTGACACGTACTATCGTACTAGTGTTTAAGGGGGGTAAGGGGGGATTTAGATAGGAAATGGTGATGAATAAACTGGTTAAATGTACTGATAAACAGATGAAGCTAGTTGATACACTTGTAGCAACTGGCTGTAGTATTACACAAGCTTCACAACTTGCTGGTTATGCTAAAGGAAATGCAGGTAGAGTTACTGCTAGCAAGGCACTTAAGCTTCCACACGTTCAAGAGTACATGATGAAATGTGTAGCTGAATCTATTGGTGTTAATGCTACGATTGCTAGCAGTAAGCTAGTGAAACTAGCTACAGGTGCTAAGAGTGAGTACGTACAGCTTGAAGCAAGCAAGGACATACTAGATAGAGCTGGGTTCAAGGCTCCAGATAAGCACCTGCACCTGCATAAAGGTGACATTAAAGTAAGTATTGATTTGAGTTAAATATCGTGGCTCGCTACGCTCGCAACCCTACGGGGTTATTGAGGGACAAGAATACGTTATGTATTCTTTATAGTCGGCGCGCCTCGCTTCGCTCCTCCCTTTCGCGCCGACTATCCCACTTATGTTACATAAGCATTCACTTTACTGCGTAAAGGCCTCCCCAATGAATGCTTATTAGTGGTTCGCTTTGCTCACATTAAGATTGATACGGACACTCGCCTTGCTCGTGGCTAGTTTTTTCCACCTCTGGTATCGCTAACGCTCAACAAGAGGGTGGGTCAAAAATCGATATGATGCTATTGCTAGTGGTCTTTCCCTAGCATTATTTTTTAAAAAAGCTTTTCAAAATTATTTTTTTACTGTAAAGGTAAAATATGGTTGCTAAGAAACATCAGAATCCTAAAGGTGGTTTGAATGAAGCTGGTCGTCAGCATTTCAAACGTACAGAGGGTAGTAATTTAAAACGACCTGTAAAGTCTGGTACGAATCCACGCAGAGTTTCTTTTGCTGCTAGGTTTGCTGGTATGAAAGGTCCAATGAAAGATTCAAAGGGTCGACCAACTAGAAAAGCTTTAGCATTAAAGGCTTGGGGTTTTGGAAGTGTTGAAGCAGCTAGAAACTTTGCCAATCGTCACAAGAATAAAGGATAGTGCTATGCCATCACATTATGGAATGAACAATAAAAAGAAGAATAAAAAAACTGCAACAAAAAAAACTAATGGCAAGAAGCTGACAAAGAAACAAATGTCATTACCTCCTTCTCTTAGAAAAAAGATTATGAGGGCTATGTAACTTGGCTAAGAGTACAGTAAACAAAGCTGGCAATTATACCAAACCAACCATGCGTAAAAATTTATTCAATAGAATAAAAGCTGGAACAAAAGGTGGTAAAGCTGGTCAATGGTCTGCACGAAAAGCGCAGATGCTTGCTAAACAATACAAAGCTAAAGGTGGTGGTTATAGATGAAGAAGCCACAACAATCTTTAAAGAATTGGGGTAAACAAAAGTGGCGCACTTCTGATGGAAAACCATCTAAAGGCAAAAAAAGATATTTACCAGATGCAGCTTGGAAAGCTTTATCTGCTTCTGAGAAAGCAGCAACTAACAGAGCCAAAGCTAAAGGTAATCGAAAAGGCAAGCAACACGTAAAGCAACCAAAAAGTATTGCACAGAAAACAGCACGGTACAGATAATGGCTTGGTTACATAAACTATCTATTGAAGAAAGAAACATCTTACGTATTGTTGTAAAGAATGTTCACATGAAACATTTTCCAAAAGACTTTATTAATGACTATGAAGCTGACAAACTTATATCTTCCCTAGCTCCTGCAACTTTAGATAAGCTGTCAAAAATAGGTAAGGACTATAAGGTTGATAGAATTTAAATATAAACCAGATGGTCAGGTATTAAAAACATTTCTTAAAGATGATACATTCTTTCGAGGAATAAGAGGTCCAGTTGGAAGTGGTAAGTCTGTTGCTTGTTGCATAGAAGTTTTTCGCAGAGCTATTATTCAAAAGCCAAACAAAGATGGCATACGTAAAAGTCGTTGGGCTATTATAAGAAATACAAATCCACAGTTAAGAACAACAACAATTAAAACTTGGCTTGATTGGTTTCCAGAAAATGAATGGGGTAAGTTTTTTTGGTCAGTTCCTTTTACACATCATATCCAAAAGGCAGATTTAGATTTAGAGGTTCTTTTCTTAGCTCTTGACCGACCAGAAGATGTAAAGAAATTATTGTCTTTGGAATTAACTGGTATATGGATTAACGAAGCAAGAGAAGTTCCCAAGAGTATTATTGATGCGTGTACTATGAGAGTAGGTCGTTATCCATCTATGAGAGAGGGTGGACCAAGTTGGTCAGGAGTGATTGCAGATACCAACGCACCAGAAGAGGACCATTGGTGGGCTATCATGGCAGGGGAAGTTCCTATTCCAGATTACATTCCTATTGAGCAAGCACGTATGTTAGTTAAACCAGATAACTTTAATTTTTATACACAACCACCTGCAATGCTAGAAGAGCATTCAGATGATGGTATTGTTATTGGTTATAATGAAAATAAAAATGCTGAGAATAAAAAGAATATGCTGAAGTCTTATTACAATAATTTAATTCGTGGTAAGACTAAAAGCTGGATAGATGTTTATGTTATGAATCGACTTGGTTCGATACAGGAAGGTAAAGCTGTTTATCCAGAATTTATTTCAGAAACACATATTGCTACAGAAGAAATACCTGTTGCAGATGGCATACCTTTATATATTGGAGTTGATTTTGGATTAACACCTGCTGCTGTTTTTGGTCAAAAGGTTAGAGGTCGGTGGTTAATACAAGCTGAGATTGTAGCGATTGATATGGGTATTGTTCGTTTTTCTGAGCTTCTTAGACAAGAGATAGCAACACGTTTTGGTAATCTTGATGTATATATTTATGGTGACCCTGCTGGCGATTTCAGAGCGCAAACAGATGAAAGTACACCATTTCAAATTTTAAGAGGTGCAGGTCTACGTGCAACCCCTGCTCCTAGTAATAGTGTTGACCTAAGATTAGAATCTGTAACAATGCAACTTACTAAAATGTCTGAAGGTAAATCTGCATTTTTGATTGACAGAAGATGCCAAACTCTGATAAAGGGTTTTGAAGGTGGTTATTGTTACAAACGTATTCAAACATCTGGAGAACGCTATGATGAAAAACCAGAAAAAAATATGTACTCACATATCCATGATGCTTTACAATATTTATTATTGGGTGCAGGTGAGGGTAAGAAGCTAATGAACAATCAAGCACAAGCACAAGTTGTACAAGCAAATACAAGTTTTGATGTTTTTAATAGACGACCATCTATTCAACGTAAACCTTTTTGGAGTAGAATATAATGTGTCCAGTTGAAATTATAACTGCTTTTGTTGTTGGTGGAGCTTTACAAAGAGATCAAAATAAAAGAAACAGAATAGCTAGAGAAAAGAGAGAAGCCGAAGCTGCTGCTAAAGCTGCTGAAGAAGAAGCAGCATTGTTAAAAGAATTAGAAGAAGCAAAAAATCCTACACAATTTACAACTGATTTAGCACCTGGGTTAATATTTACTTCTGCTGAAGCAAGAGATGCTTATATTTTACAAATTGGTAAAGAATCAGTAACTGAAACTATAGATAATAATACTGATGGTAATACTAATGGTAATACTGATGATGGTGTTCTTGATGGTCCAGTTGTTATTGGTTATGATGAAAATGATAATCCAATTTATGCTACTGATTTAGAAACAAATATAAAAAATTTAGAAGGTGAACTTGAATCTTCTGCACAAAAAATAAAAAATCTTGAAGATACAATTAAAGAAATGGGTGATGGTGACCCAGAAACAGTAACTAAAGAAATACAAAATGTTACTTACACAACTATTGTACAAGGCATTCAAGAAGAGCAGGCACAAATAAAAGCTAAGAAAGCAGAACAATTAAGAAAAACATTAAGGCAAAGAAGAAGAATTGGTGAAAAAGGTAGAGCATCATTAATTACTGGAACATCTGGTGGTATTGGTTATTCATCTGGATTAATAGATCAAACAGTTAGAACACCACCTAATATTACTATTTCAAAAACAGTACAATAAATTAAATGTATCAAGAAGAAAAACTTTTAAAAGTAAAAGAATCTATTAAAGAAGTAAGTAATAGAATAAATCCTTTACATCTTAATTCTTTGTTAAGAAAGTATGAGAAAGCTTCTAATCAAAAAGAAAACTATAAAGATTTGTTTGAGGAATGTTATGAATTAGCTTTTCCTCAAAGAAAAGGTTTCTACGATTCAACAGTAGGAGAAAGAAGAGATGAGAAAATTTTTGATGAAACTGCTGTCGTGGGTGTACAAGAGTTTGCCTCGAGGCTTCAGCAAGGGCTTGTCCCAAACTTCGCAAGGTGGGCAGACTTCCAAGCAGGTTCGGAAACGCCCTCAACGCAAAAAGAAAAAGTAAATAATGACCTTGATACGGTTACAGATTATGTTTTTGAAATAATCCAACAATCAAATTTTTCACAAGAAATACATGAATCATTTATGGATTTAGCAGTTGGTACTGCTGTGTTAGGTGTTGAAGAAGGTGATGCAGTTAATCCAATTAATTTTTCAGCAATACCATTAACGGATGTTGTTTTAGATACTGGACCAGATGATAGAATAGACCATGTGTTTCGTGAAAGAGAAATGCGTTATTCTGATATACCAATTACATATCCAGATGGTTCTATTAATGAAGAATTGCAACAGCAAATATTAGAAAATGCAGATTCTAAAACTAGAATATTAGAAATAGTTTGTAAAGACTATGAAAAGAAAAATGAAGAATCATATTATAAAGCTATTGTACATGAACCATCTCAATGTTTTATTGACTATAAAGATTTTTCTGGTCTTGGTTCTAATCCTTTTGTTTGTTTTCGTTGGTCTAAATGTGCAGGTGAGGTCTATGGAAGAGGTCCATTAATGAATGCTCTTTCTGCTATTAAGACTTGTAATCTTACAATTCAATTAATTTTAGAAAATGCACAAATGGCTATCTCTGGTATTTATCAAATGGATGATGATGGTGTTGTTAATCCAGATACAATATCACTTATGCCCGGCACTATCATACCAAAGTCACCAACAAGTGCTGGCTTACAACCTATTAATGCAGCAGGTAGATTTGATGTTGCACAGTTAATACTATCAGATATGAGAATGAATATTAAACGAGCTTTGTATAATGATATGTTAGGCAATCCAGATAGAACGCCAGCTTCAGCAACAGAAGTTGCAGAACGTATGGCAGATTTATCAAGACGTATTGGTTCTGCTTTTGGTAGATTGCAAGCAGAAATGGTACAACCTGTATTGCAAAGAATAATATACATATTAAAAAAACAAGGTCGTATTGAAATACCAACTGTTAATGGTAGGGAAGTTAAAATACGTTCTGTTTCTCCACTTGCACAAGCACAAAACCAAGCTGATATTACAGCAGTAGCAAGATGGCTAGAATTAATTCAAGGTGCTTTTGGTCCACAACTTATTAATATATTAATAGATACAGAACAAGTTGCTGCACAATTAGCTAGAAAGTTTGGTGTTCCAGATACTATGGTAAGAGATGAAGATGATAGAAAAAGACTTGTTGAAGCAATGAATGCTCAAATGCAACAACAAGCACAAATGCAAGGTCAGCAACCACCTATGCCTGTTGCTCCAGAAAGCTTACAAAGATGACAAATCAATATATTTCTCTTGATGGTTTTCAAAGAAACAAGGAAAATGATGAAAAAATATCATTAGATATTCATGCTCTTTTTTCTACACCATCTGGTCAACAGGTTTTAAAATATTTAAAAAGCATAACAATAGAAACTGTAAATGGTCCTAATGTTACAGATATGGAACTTAGGCATCTTGAGGGTCAAAGATATTTAGTAGGTTTAATTGATAGAAGAATACAACACGCAAATAAAGTGAGGACATAATGAGTGAAGAAAAAACAGTTGAAGATGTAAGTAAAGAAGATGTTTCACGTGAAACAACATTGCTTGATACAGCAATGGACACACCACCACCTTCTGAAAAAAAAGAAGAAACAACATCTGAAAGACCACCATGGTTACATGAAAAGTTTGGCAAACCAGAAGATTTAGCAAAAGCATATGATGAATTATCTTCTAAAATATCTGCAAAAGAAACTGATTACAGAGCAAGATTTGAAAAAGAATTAGAAACAAAACTTAATGAATCTCGACCAGCAAAACCTACAGATTATAAAATAAATGAAGAAACACAAAAACTTCTTGATATGGGTGCAGTACCAGATAATAAACTAATTAATTGGTGGGCTGAACACGCACATAAAAAAGGAATGAATCACGAACAATTTAATGAAGGTATTAATATGTACCTTGAGCAAATTTCAGAAATTATACCAACTGTTGAAGATGAAAAGAAAAAACTAGGCGAAAATGCAGATGCAAGAATAGAATCTGTATCTTTGTTTGCAAATAAATATTTTGATGAAAATACATTGCCAATTGTGCAATCAGTAGCATCAACAGCAGATGGAATTAAAATGTTAGAATACATACAAGAAAAAAGTAAAGATATGCAAATAAGTTCTAATGATAGTGTAACAAGTGTAACAAATGAAGATGAATTAAAACAATTAATGTTATCTGAAGAATATTGGAATCGTTCTAAAAGAAATCCAGAAGTTGTTAAAAAAGTTGAAGATGGTTATAAAAGATTATACAAATAGACACATTTTTTATAAAAACAATAACTTTAAAATGGTTTCAGCATCTATTATAGATGCAGAATACATTGCTAATAATATGCGTAAAAGTGATATACATGAGTGTTCAATATTTAATTTTACACCTTATGATGCAGTTACAAAACCTATTATTCATTATCCAAATGAAACATATTCAATAATAATAAATAACAAACTTGTATGTTTATGTGGAACAGCACCTATTCCAGAAACAAATATGGGTTCTATTTGGGGTTTGGGAACAGATGATATTGATAAATATTTTGTTTCTTGGTTTAAAAATACAAACAAAACAATAGATATTATGCAAAAAAACTATGAACAAGTAACAAATTCTATTCCATTATCTAATAAAAAATACATAAGATGGCTAAAAAAAAGTGGTTTTATCTTTGATAAAAAGACATTTTTTAGAAAAAATGAAGAGATGGTGCAATTTTTTCGTTGCAATTCTTTTTATAATGTTATTTATAATGAAGAATCAGAGCCTGTGATACATTGAGTGACCCTCGGACAATCACATTGATATGTTAATCAGATAACTCAAGATAATAATTGTAACTTAATATAGGAGGTTTGCTCATGGCAAACACAATTGATACAGCCTTTATTAAGCAGTTTGAATCTGAAGTGCATCTTGCCTATCAAAGAATGGGTTCTAAATTAAGAAATACTGTTCGTACTGTAGGTAATGTTGCAGGTAGTGTTGTACGCTTCCAAAAAATAGGTTCTGGTTCTGCTTCAACAAAGTCTAGAAATGGTATGATTACTCCAATGGAACTAGCTCATACTACAGTAGAAGCAACAATGTCTGACTTCTATGCTGCTGAGTACATTGATAAATTAGATGAACTCAAAACAAACATAGATGAAAGACAAGCTGTTGCTACATCATCAGCTGCTGCTCTTGGCAGAAAAACTGATGAGATTTTAATAACTGCAATGGATGCAGGTGCTAATTCAACTCAATTACATGATACAAGTTCAGCTGTTGAAAAAGCTGATTTGTTATCTGCATTTGAAACAATGGGTACTGCAAACATTCCTGAGGATGGACAGCGTTATATTGCTATGCACCCAAAAGGTTTTGCTGACTTATTTTTAATTACAGAATTTGCTTCTAGTGATTTTGTTGGTGACCAGAACCTTCCATATGCAGGTGGTATGACAATGAAAAACTTTCTTGGTTTTAATATCTTTTCTACATCTGCTGTCGCAGCAGGTAAGAGTATGGTTTATCATACTTCTGCTATTGGCTTGGGTGTAGGTGCTGATGTTTCAACAGAGCTAAATTATGTAGCTGAGAAAGTATCTCACTTAGCAACTTCAATGATGTCTATGGGTGCTGCTGTTATTGATGATAATGGCATCTATGAACTTCTTGATAATAATTAATAGGAGGTAAAATATGGCTTACGCAGCAAGTGGTCTTTGTAGAATAAATGGAGATTCAAATGGAAATCTTTGGACTTACAATACAGCAGATGCAATTGCAGCTGTAAATACTGCTGGTTATTTTAATGATGCAGTTAATATGTTGAAAGTTCGAGATGTAATTGTTGTCAAAGACACTAATACACCAACTACTCATTTTGTTACTGTTCTTTCTAATAATGGAACAGCAGTAGACGTATCAGATGGTACAGCTATTGCTGAAACAGATGGCGATTAATGTGGAGAGAGGGGGGAGTAAATCCCCCCTTTTAATATATGGTAACAAGCACAGCATCAAATACAGCAGTTGATATATCTAGTAGGGCATTAATTCTTATTGGTGCTGAACCTATTACATCTTTTGGTGATGGTACTACAGAATCACTTGTTACATCAAATTTATATGAAGATATTGTAAGAACAGCTTTAGTTAATGCTCGTTGGAGATTTTCAACTAATCAAGCTGTTTTAAATTTATTAAGTGACGCACCAACAGGTCGTTATGATAAAGCTTATCAATTACCAGCAGATAATCTTATGGTTCATTCTGTTACTGTAAATGATAATCTTATTGATTATCAACTTTATGGAGATAAAGTTTTTGCTGATACAACAGATGCTGATGAAGTAATAGCAGATTATACATTTCGTGCAGATGAATCTGCATTTCCAGCATATTTTACTTTAGCTGTTACATACGCATTAGCAATACCTTTGGCATTATCTATTGCAAGAGATGCTTCACTTGCTAATGCAATTACACAACAGGCAAGTCAATTGATGGCAAAAGCAAGAAGTATTGATGCACAACAACAAACAACAAGGAAATTAGTTACTTCAAGATTTATTACCAATAGGAGAAGTTAATGCGTAGAGTAAGAATACCTATTCAAAACTTTCAATTTGGTGAAGTTAATCCATCTATACTTTCACGTACAGATACACAAATATATGCTAACTCTGCACAAAGGTTACAAAACTTTTTTTTAAGAGCAGAAGGTGGTGTTACCAAAAGGTCTGGTACAAAACATATTTATACATTTGATACAACAATTAATCAGACAGCTTGTACAATTACTGTAACAGATTTTTCAAATATTGTTGCTGGTTCTACAATAACAATTACAAAAGCAAATGGAGATAAAGTAACATTTACCTGTTTAGGTACTGGGTCAGAAACCCCTGGCACTAATGAGTTCTATGTTGTAACAGATAACAATACATCTGCTGATAATATTCAAGCAGCCATTAATGCTCATGCTGATTTTACTGTAGCTAATCCAGCTGCAAATGTTATTACAGTTACAGAAACAAATAAATCTACAACAGGTTTTACTTTAGCAACAAGTTCTGACGCAACAAGATTAGCAACAACCTCTGAAGCTTTAGGTAAAGTTCAACAAGTAAGAATTATTCCATTTATATTTTCTGATGACGAAAGATATATTATTTCTTTAGAGCATGAGAAAATAAGATGTTTTCAAATTTCAACAGCTAATGTTGTTTCACTTGTTGCAACAATAACACAAGATATTGATGGTGCAACTTTACCATTTACAGATACAATTTTACATGAAATTGATTTTGCACAATCTGGTGACTTGATGTTTTTAACACATCAAACTTGTCCAGTTAAAATTTTAAAACGAACTGGTTTAACATCTTTTCAATTGCAAGCATTTACATTTTCTGTATCTGGTGATTCATCAGCTGCTACAAATGAATTTACATCAAATCAACCTTTTGCAAAGTTTCAAAGTTTTGGTGTTACACTTGATGTAAATGCAGTAAGTGGTTCTGGTGCAACTATAACAGCATCAGAAGATTATTTTTTATCTGGTCATGTAGGTTCAAGAATAAGATACTATGGAACTGAAATATTAATAACAGGTTATACAAGTGCAACAGTAGTTACTGGTACAATACAAGGAACTATAAAACAGAAACTTGATATTAATGCTTTAAGAACAATTGAAGGAACTGCTGAAATAGAAGTTACTCATGCTAATCATGGTTTAAAACAAGGTGATACTATTATTGTTAGTGAAGCAGCAACTATTGCAACTATTACAGCAGGTAATATAAATGGTACAAGAACATTAACAGCAAGAATAGATAGTAATCGTTATAGATTTAATGCAGCATCTGGAACAGCAGATGCAACTGTAGATGGTGGTGGCGCACCTATTATTACAACTCATGCTCCAACTACTGAATGGGCTGAACAAGCTTATTCATCTGTAAGAGGTTATCCAGCTTGTGTTACTTTCCATGAAAATAGACTTTGGTTTGGTGGTACGCCTTCTCAACCAGATACAATATGGTCTAGTAAATCAAATGACTTTTTTAATTTTGATGTTGGTACTGCTGCAACAGGTGATTCTATAGAACTTGTTGCAAGTATTGGTGAGATTAATACAATTAGACACATGATAAGCAATAGAGATTTACACGTATTTACAAGTACATCTGAATTTTTTGTACCAGCATTTGCAAATACACCAATATCACCAACGAATGCACAAGTAAAAAGACAAACTCCTTTTGGTTCTAATTTTGTAAAACCTATTCTTTTAGATGGTACAACAATATATTGTTTAGCTTCAAATACATCTGTAGCTGAATACGTATTTGCAGATACACAACAAGCTTATACTTCTAATATTATTTCAACAGTATCTTCACATTTAATTAAAACACCACATCAAATGGCAGTATTGCAAGGTGCTTTAGATAGACCAGAAAGCTATGTTTATTTTGTAAATGGTGATGGAAGCATTGCTGTTTTTACTTCTAATCGTTATGAGCAAAAAGCAGGTTGGACAGAGTTTACTACAAATGGAATTTTTAATTCTATATGTGCCGTTGATACAAATCTTTATGTAACAGCTTGGTATGATGCAGGTGATGGTACAAAGAAACTTTCTTTAATGGAATTTGATAAAGATAGAAACTTAGATAATAGTAGAGATTATTCTAATACAGCTGTTGCAGAATATACAATACCAACTGCTGATTGGTTAAATGGTGCTGTATTGGATGTTATTACTGACTTAGCTTATGTTGGTCAATTTACTGTTGCTAGTAATAAAATAAATACAAGTGCAGCACAAAATCTAATTATTAATACTAAAGCAGAAATAGGATATACATTTCCTGTTGAACTTAAAACAAATCCATTAGATGTAAGTGTTCAAAATGGTCCTTTAACTGGACACCCAAGACATTTAAATAAAATTACACTAGATTTAGTTAATGCTAATTCAGTTAGTGTTAATGGTAAAAGACTTACAATAAGACAAACAACAGATGATATGAGTTTGTCAATTAATCCAGTAACAGAAAAGGTAGAGTTTCGTTTGCTTGGTTATTCAAAAGACCCAACAGTTACTATTAATCAAACTACACCATTACCTCTACAAATTAATGGTGTTATAGCAGAGGTTACTTTCTAATGTGTTCACCATATATATTCTTAGGTGCTGGTCTTTATATGCAATATAGAGCTGGTCAAGCAGCAGCATCATCAGCACAAGCACAAGCAGAAGAAGCAAAAAAAACAGCTGAGTTTAATGCTGGTCAAGCATTAATAAATAAAAAACAAAGTGATTTACAAGCTCTTAGTTTAGCTAATTCTAAACTTGATATGCTTTCAGAAGAAATGGAAAGTAATGATGCTTGGTTTGCATTTCTTGGAAGAGAAACTCCATCTGAATTATTAGAATATCAAAAAAGAAAAGCTTATGATGATATAAATCGTGGTGATATGATGAGCTTTCTTCAAGGCAGTCAAAGTATTATGCAAGCTAATGAAGAAATAAGAAGAGGTAATAATGCAATAATACAAGGTGGTAGAGCTGCTACTGCTGCAAGATTTAATAGTTATGCTGGTATGTTTTCAACTATGTATTCAGCATATCAATATACAGGTACAGGAATATCGAGGTATTAATATGGTTACAGGTGTAACAAGACCAAAAGCAGGGAGTTCTGTTTATAAACCAATACAGGTTTTTAAAAAACAAGAACAAGATGTATCATCTGGTACTTTAAAAATGGCTGGAGCTGTTGATACATTAGCTACAGCTTTTTTAGATGTTGCTCATAAAGAGGGTCAAAAGAATGCAAAAATTTCTGGACAAAATTCTTTTTTATCTTTGACTAATGAATCCTTTGTTATTGATGCACAAGAATTTTTAGATGAAGAAAAAACACAACCAAATCCTAATTTTGGTAAACCAGTTGCTTTAGGCAAATACGATTCAAATAGTGGTGGTCAAATAGCAAGAGATGCTTATGAAAGACTTGTTGTTGAAAAATATTTTAGAAGAACTGAAGATGAAATAAACGCTAAAAATGTAGAGTTTTATAATAAAGTTGGTAAGAACGGTTACACTATTTCTCAGTATAAAACTGATATAAGTAACTTTGCAGATTCAATGGTAAAGTTTGCTTTACCACAATTTAAAGTTCCTATTACAAATATGAGTGGTGAACTTGTTGCTAAAAATGTAATTAAATTACAACAAGAACAATTAGCAAGAAATACACAAAAAGCTATAAAGGGTCGTGCTGAAACTATTCAAAAAGAAATAGAAGTATTAGATTCTTTAATAGATAAATATGGGATTAATTCTGAACAAGTATCAAATCATAGACAAGTTATAGAAGATTTAAGAGAAGAAAAAAGTGCATATAGTAATTATGAAAAAAATAATCCAAACGTAAAACAAAAAATAGATCAAGAAATAGCTAATATTGAATCAACTGCACACATTAGATTTCTTAAAGAAAAAATTCTAAAAGATATTGAAAATTCTGACAATCAAAATCAAATAATGGATGCTTTTATAGGTGTTTTAAATCAAATATCAATTTCAAATAATCCAGATAAAACAGCTATAAAACAATTTAATGCCTTAACAGATGATAAATATGCACTAGATATAATATCTATTATGGCACAAGGCAAACCAAACGCTAGGTCTGGAACTGCTTCTGCCATGTCTACTCTTATAAACAATGAGAAAACAAGACAAAGTAATGCAGCAGCAGTAGCTTTAGCTCAGTTTAATCAATCGACTACAGTTGAAACACTTAATGAAAATCTTAATTCATCAAAAACTTCATTAATATACGCATTACAAAATGGTAATTTAGATGGAGCGCTTACTTATGCACAAAATTATATTGGTCATATTGATAATGCAATAACTGAATTTGGTAAAATTAAAGCATTAAGAAAAACTGAGTTAATACCAACTTTAAAAAAAGAAAAAGAAAAACTTTCAGCACTTGTAGCTGATTCTTTTTCAGAAGCCCTTTATCAAACTTTTGAAAATTCAGTTAAACAGATAGCTGGAGAAGAAGGGAATAAAGTTAATACAGTTGTTAGTCATGTTCAGCTTGTTTTAAGTCAATTACAAAGTGCTGATAACAATTCAAAAGTTAATAAAGTTATTGAACAATTTACAGACAAAAAAGGCAAATACCATAATTCTTTTTTAAAGATAGCTCAATACGGTTCAGATTTTCCAGATGTAGAAAGTATTGCTACACATTTAGAAACTTTAAAATCTGGAGATTATTTTGGTGATACAGATGAAGCAACAGATTTATTGTTTGGTGGAAGTTATAAAAGACAAAAAATAATGGCAAATGATAATTTATCAAGTTTTATAGAAAAATCTGGTAATTTATTTAATGGAATTATTGATAATATTGCAAGAACAACAGACGCTAAAAATGCAGCAGAAGGTGTAGCAAATTTAAATTTAGTTAAAGATTCAATTCTTAATTTACCAAAAAGAATTGATGGAATGATTAATGTTGCTGTACAAGATGGAAATATACAATCAGAAAATACTTTAATTAATTGGATAACTTTAAGTAATCAAAAACTACAAGAATACAAACAAGTTGGAAGAGATATAATTATAGAATCATTTAGGGGAGAAATAGATTCTCCCGTAGCAAAATTAGCATTAATTAATTTTGAAAAAGAAACAGATGAAGCATTTGCAAAAGGTTTTATAGATTACATTACAGTTGATGCTGACAATTCATTTGGTGGTATTTCATATTTAAATAACTTAAGAGAATATATGAACTCTGGTTCTGCTCACGATTTAAATAAATTATTATATGGAGAAAAAGAAAATCAACCAATGATGGCTAGTTTTTATGAATCATTTAGAGCAACATTAAATACTTCTGATGACCAAGTATTAATGAGAAGAATGAAATCTAATATTAATGGTGTTTTAACTCGTTTTCAACTTACAAAAGATGAGCAAAGTAGAGTAGCAACAATAAATTTAGCTACTACAAATCCTATTGAGTTTGTAAAAACGATAAACTTAAAAATGGCAGGTGGTAATCCATTAGGTAAAGGAACCGTACAAGCTATTGAACATCTTATTGGAAATATAGATACAGAAGAATTTAATATTGATTTTGTTCGTTTGCTTACAGAATTTAATAACCCTTATACGTCTGCTAAAATTGAAAACGGAATAGATTCTTTATTAAAGGGAACTATTTATAATGAAGAACAATTTCAAACTGTTTTTTCAAATGTAAAAAAAATCATGGAATTTGATGGTGGAGCTACAACAAGAGCTAATCTTGAAAAGCTTGGTTTAGAAAAATATAGTTCTAAACTACATTCTTTGTATTTTGTTGATAGGCATCTCGCTGTTAATAATAATGGTGTTGGGGTTACTAGTGCTAATATAGGTAAAATTTCTGATGCTTTTGCTAAAAATTTTGCTGACTTTGTACCAGCAAAAGAAGGAGAAACTAAAGATGAAGTTAATACAAGAATGCGAGATTTGGTAAGAACAATTTTTACGGAAAAGATTGGTGGTTCAAGAAATGCTATTGATAACATTACAAATTCTTTATCACCATTTGTTGTGTATTTATCAAATGTATATTCTAATTTAAAAAATTTACCAGAATATGAAAAAGTATTAGAAGGTTCTACTTTAGAAAAGTTTTTAACTGATTCATTAAATAATATGGTTGATATGAATTTTGCACCATTGCATCCAAATGAAATACATCCACTAACAAATGGTATATTTTCTACTGGTGTTAATGCTATTTCTCCTAACAATGATTACACAGAAAGATTTTTTTCAAATGTTATTAATCATATTAATTATAATACCCCAAAAGAAAATGTACAAATACCCATTGGTGATTCAAATGTAATGAAATCATTAGGTGATAGAATTTATGTATTAAATGAACAATATCAAAAAGATTTAGCTAATATTAGTGATGCAACAGATAGAATGGAATATCAAGCAAAACATACTCCAGTTTATTTGATGCCAAGTGGTTCCAATAACTTTACTGCTGTTACTGTTAATCCAAACACAGGTGAGATTGATGAATTGATAAGACCTAATCTTGATGGTGTACCTACAATATTTCAATATAACTTAGAGCAATTTCCAGATTTGCCAGAAATGAGCAAATACAATGAATTAGAAACTTTCTTTTTAAGTAATGTATCACGTAAACAATTTAGAATAGATGCTGCAATGCGTGAGAATGGTATTATGCCTAGTTTGACTTTTTTAGAAGATATTCAACCACAAAGAATGGTAAAAGGTTCAGCAATATTTAATACTTTAATTAAATACTTTACACAATCACCTGCACAATTAGCTTATTTAAAAATGTTAGATGATTATAATGATAATCTTTCAAGTAGAAATATGAATAATTTTGATTTAAGAGATTATCTATATCATCTTGAAGGTATTACAAGTAAAAATAAAGGTAGTAAAACTACTAGTAGTATTTTTTATGAGGAGGTTGGTAGCCCTCAAGAACCTGTTACTAATTCAACTGATGATGTAAATCAATTATTAAGAAATATGGGTATAAGGAATAATTACGAATGAACCCATTCCAATTTAATAGCACCTTACCAGATAAGTTTTTAGGAAAAACTGATAGAAACTTTTTTTCTATGCACAACTATTATCCAGAAATAAAAACATCTTTTGGTGATGCTTTCAAAGCTTATTTTTCTTATTACAATTCTCCAATAGCTCAACGTATTTATGATGTTTATAAATATGGTCGTGACCCAACACGTACAGGTTATTATGCCAAGCGTGACCCTAATTATAATGCTTTTGAAGATTTACTTGGCTATGAGGATTATGCTGAGCATTTAACAACTAATGCTGTTAATGCAGAGCATATGGAAGTTTTAAAAAGAAGAATTGAAAATAATAAATCAGGTAGGCAAGATATAGCTAATGCAAGTTTGTTAAATCAATTTGCTGTAGGATTGTTTGACCCTGTTAATTTGGTTGCTCTTCCTTTTGGTGGACCAGCTATAGGAATAGGAAGGTCTGCATTAAGAGTAGGTGCAGGTGTTGCTACAATTCAAGCTGGTCAAGAATTAGCTCGTGCGCCTTTTGACCCTTTGAACCAACCCTATGAAGTTCCAGTTAATATTGGTATGGCTGCACTTGGAGGTTTTGTTTTAGGTGGTGCATTTGCTATTATACCAACAAGAAAAGCAGCAGTTATTCAAAAAACAAAAAAGAATTTAGATAACTTTATGACCCATGTTGGTGGGATTAAAGCTGAAGAATACCTTGCCGGTCCTAAACAAATTGATAGAACACCATTTAAAAATGTTTCTGATGAAAATTTAAATACTGCTAAAATAGAACAAGATACTATAATAAAAAAAATAGTTGATGAATTAGAAAATGTTAAACAAAGATTCCATGATGGTGAAGATGTTCATGCAAGAATGCTTGAATTAGAAGGACAATTAACAGACGCTACACACGCAGCTGGACCTGTTAAATTAGAAACAAAACTAAGAGTAATAGATAAAATAACTAATGGTGAGAAACCATTTAAGATTGCAGGTAATGCTTTTTCAGATGCTTTTTTATATAACCTTATCCCTGCTCCATTGCGCTCAGTTATTAATAATCAGAATGTTACAAATAAAGTAAAGTTTTATATGATGAAACTTGCAGGTGATGGTGGAATGCTAACAACACTTGAGCAAATGGGTGTAACAATTGGTAAGTCTGTACATCAATTATCTGTTACTATGAATGGTAAAATGTATAAAGCTGAAAAAGATATAACAAATGATTGGATTGAACATGGTGGTCGTGAAAAACTTTCAACAGCTTTAACTTATAACTTTTCTGATATAAATCAAAGACTTGTTAATAGAGTTGAGGGTATTAAAGGTGAAGATTTTTTAAATGCAAAACCTTCTCAGCTTACATTAGAAATGTACATTAGAGGTATTAACTATCATAGAATAATGGGTACACCTCTTGCTCAATTAACTGAAGCACAAAGACGTTCAGTTAAAACACTTTCTAATTATTATAAACAATTTAATGATGAACTTAAAGCATCTGGACAGCTTGGTTCAACAACAAAAATTAAAAAAGATTTATCTGTTGCAGAAGAAGAACTAGTTAATATGAAAAGTTTATTAGCTAAAGGTTTAGAATTAAGACCTAATGATAAAGATAATATATCTATTCTAGAAATGAGGATAAAAGACCTTGAAGATAAGATTAATAAACATAAAGCAGATTTAGAATACGTTTTAGATATTGATGTACCAGAAACTTTATTTAACCCAAGATTTTATAGTAGACAAAAAATACTAGATAATCGTGATGCTTTTGAATCAATATTAATTAAATCATTTTTAGATAATCCATTTGTTTATGTAAGAAAACAAGATGGTAGTTTTCAAAAAGAATTACTTTCAACAAGTGAAGAAAGTTTAAAGAAAAGAGCAAAAGAAGCTACAGATAATATTCTTGGATTAAGTGATGAAGGTAACTTTGATAATGTTTATCAAGGTTTTGCAGGTTCAAAACATTTAAAACATAGACAGATAACAGCATCTGATAAAGATTTATATCCTTTCTTAGAAGATAATCCATTTAAAGTGTTAAGAGCTTATACTCAAAAAGTAGCACCTGTGTTGCAGTTTAGTAAAGTATTTGAAGGTAAAAGTATTACTGATATTAGACATGAAATGTACACAGATATGGTGAAAAATGGTCAAAGTTTAGAGGAAGCACAAAAAGCCTTTGTTAAATTTAAAGGCTTATATGATAGAATTGTTGGTTCTCCTATTAGAAATCCTGATGCTATAAGTTATCAAAGTTCAAGAATAATAAGAACACTTGCTCAAATGAATTTTCTTGGCAAAGCTGTTTTATCAACTGTTTCAGAACCTGCTAAATTATTCCATGACCATGATTTTAAAGATGTGTTTAGAGGTTTTTTTGATTTGATTGAAGCTGGTCGATTTGGTCCAGAATCGAAAGGTGGTATGAAAGCAGATGAAGTTTTTTTATCTGGTGAAGCATTAGATATAACATTGCAAACAACTCATATGAGAATGGTAGATGATATTAAAAAAAATCAACTACACAATGACATTTGGGATAAAACATCAAATGCTTTTTTTAATATTAATGGTCTTGCTGCTATAACAAATATGTTAAAACAATGGGATGGAATATTAAGACAGCATACACTTATTAAAAATTCTATTGCTATTGTTGAAGGAACAGCAACGCAACAAGAAAGATTTTTTATGCGTCGCTATGGAATAGATGATGCAATGGCTGCAAGAATAGCAAGCACTCCATGGCAAAGAAGTAGAAATGGTTTATATTTTGCTAACTCTGAAGAATGGCTTACTACAAAACAATTCAAACATATAGCAGATGTTGATATAAGAGATATGAATCCTACAGAAACATATTGGAGAGGTAAGAAAGGTGCTATTTCTTTTGTTGAAAGAACAAGAAATGGTAAACGATTACCCAAGCCAATTATTTATTTAGATAAGGATGCTATATATTTACAGTTTGAAAGAAAAGAATATACAAAGCCAGGTGTAAAAAATGTTAAACCTTTCCCTGATGAAGCATTTAGAACAAAAGAGGATTGGTATAACTTTGTTAAGTTGCGTGAAGCTTATTATATTTCAAAGAAAAAAAATAAAAATGAAACAAAATCAGCTTATGAAAATAGAATTAGAGTAGAAGCATATAAAGAATTACAAAAACAAAATATGCTTGATAAAGAAACACTAGAAGCATTTCGTTCTTCTTTGAACTCTGGTGTTTTAAATACAGTTTTAATGGGTACACCTGCTGATAAACCTTTGCTTGTTGATGGTGTTGTTTATGTACCTATGCGTGTTGCTAGACAATTTGGTATGCAAGAAGATGAAATAGTTAAAGGCTATGCAAGATTTGAAAATGGTTATTTAGGATTACCATTTCAATTTTATTCATATTCTTTAGCAGCAGTAAATAAAATAGCAGGTTCTTTTTTACAAGGACAAGTTAAAAACAGAGCAGCAGCTTTAGTTGGTGCTGTTGGTTTAGCTTACTTAGGTCAAAAAATGCGTACAAATGATTATACATGGGAAAGACTAAGTTATGCAGATAAATTTTTTAGAGCTTTTGATTATTCTGGTTTAGCTAGTTTACAAACTGCATTATTCTTTGAAGCTTTTCATACTTCATTAGCTTTAGGTGGACCAGATATAAGTGGTGGATTGTTACAACCTAAGTATAATGTTAATAAAGATGGACCTGTTGAAGCAGTTATTGGAGTGGGTGGAGCTGGTCCTAGTATTTTTATGGATTATGTTACAAATGGCTTTACACTTGCCACAGGCAAAGAATTAGACTATGTAAATGGAGGTATAGGATTAATTGATGGAGATAGGTCAAACGCAGCAGCTGAATTGTATAGGTCTTTACCATTTACAACTATTATTGGAATGAATGGAATAACAAGAGAAGTATCAAATACAATAAGAGAAATAGGTGATTAAATGACAATTAGTATTTCAGATAATAATCCAAGAGTTAGTTATCCTGTAACTGAATCAAACACAGTAAACACTTTTACAGTTTCATTTGAATTTTTTGCAGCAGCTGATTTAAATGTTTATGTAGATGGCACATTAAAAACATTAACAGCAGACTATACTGTTACTGGTGGTAATGGTTCTACTGGAACAGTAGCAATGTCAGTAACAGGTGCAACAGGTGGTTCAACAGTTGTCATAACAAGAGATATAACTTTAGAAAGAACAACTGACTTCCCTGTTTCTGGTGCTTTTCAAGTAGAAACATTAAATACAGAGCTTGATAGATTCATTGCTATACAAGCAGATATTGAAGATGATGTATCACGTTCAATAAAATTAGCTGATAAAGATTCTTCTGCATCAATGGAACTTCCATTAAAAGCAGATAGACTTGGTAAGGTTCTTACTTTCCATGAAACTACAGGTGCAGCTCAAGTACAAACATATGCTAGTCCAGCAGCAACAGCTGGCATTGATGGAGTTACAGCAGGTACTGTTACAGCAAGTAAGTTTTTACAAGTAGATTCAAATCGTGATTTAACAACCATACGTAATCTTACATCTGATGGTACAATTACAGCATCTTCATTTGTTATTGGTTCAGCAGCCATTAACGAAAATGATTTAGAAGCTTTAGATGATGTAACAGCTGGAATAGTTTCTGCAAGTAAGGCAGTTATTGTTGATACAAATAAAGATATTACAGGCTTTAGGAATATTACTGCAACTGGTGAATTAGATGCTGTTACTTTAGATATATCTGGTGATGCAAATATTGCTGGTGAAGTGCAAACAACTAAGATTGCTTTTACTGATGGTGATGATGCAATGACTATAACTGCTACTGGTTTAGTCGAATTTAATACTGGTTTTAATGTAGGTTCAGATGCTTCTGGTGATATATTATATCATAATGGAACTAAATATGTCAGATTAGCTAAAGGAACTGATGGACAATCACTTGTTCTTTCTAGTGGAATACCTGCTTGGGTTACAACTTCAACAAGTTTATCTGCTGAAACTTTAAATCTTACTTTAAATGATGATTCAAATGCTGTTGGACCAATTTTAGATTTTACACGAACTACAGCTTCCCCTGCAAATAATGATTACATAATGAATATTAGAGCTACAAGTAAAGATTCTGGTGGCAATGATACTGAATATGGAAGAATTGCTGTTTTAATTAGTGACCCTGCTGATGGTAATGAAGATGGAGCAATGCAATTTTATAGTATGAAAGCTGGTTCTTTAAGTGCTTGGCTTACACATACTGGTGGAGGAAGTAATACTTCAATTACTAATTTTAGTGAAAATGTAGGTTTTTCTGCAAGTAGAACAGTATATGCACATAATGGTATTTTCTTTCCAGATGATAAAACTTTAAAATTTGGCAACAATGAAACTGACCCTAAGGTAACAGTTACATGGGATGAAGCAGGTACAGATACTTTACACATAGTAGCAGATGATGGTGATGGATTAGGTATTACATTATCAGCAGATAATGCTGATGATAATGGTGATAGTTGGAAACTTAATGTAGCTGATGGTGGAACATTTACTCTTGCTAATAATACTTCTGGTTCACAAGTAACTAAATTAACATTAGCAACAGGTGGTGGATTAACTACAACAGGTGGAATTACTTCAACAGTTGGTGAATTTTCTTCTTCAACAAGAGATAACAATTTTAAAATTATTAGTACAGATTCAAGTGCAGATTCTGGTCCAAGATTAGAATTAGATAGACAATCTTCATCACCTGCTGATGATGATACATTAGGAATTATATTATTTAAAGGAAAGTCTGAAATAGGTGGTAGCAATTTTAATGCTACTTATGCACAAATTTTTGCAAACATAGTTGACCATGAGGGTAATAGTTCATCATCTTTTTCTGAAGGTTCTTTAACTTTAAGAACTAATGGTAATTCAGCTGGAACAAACACTACACATGATTATGTTTTCAAATCTGCATCTTTAGGTATTCCTCATAAAACAATTATTTTTGAGGGTGAAACAGCTGATGCTCACGAAACTTCTTTTGTTGTAACTGAACCTACTGCTGATAGAACAATTACATTTAAAAATGAAAGTGGTACTGTAGCATTTACAAGTGATATTACTGGGATAGCTAGTCTTGCAGCAGATACAACTCCAGAATTAGGTGGTAACTTAGATGTTCTTACTCATAGTATTGTAACAGGTGCAAGCAATAGAGATATTAATTTAGACCCTCATGGTTCTGGTAAAGTTACTTTTAAAGGTAATGCAACAAAAGGCTCTGGTCAGTTTGTATTAAATTGCGAAGATAATTCTCATGGAATTACTATTAAAGGACCACCACATTCAGCAGGTGCTAGTTATACATTAACTTTACCTAACACAGATGGTAATGCAAATGAAGTTTTAAAAACAGATGGTTCTGGTAATTTAGATTGGGTTGCACAATCAAGTGGTGGTATAACAACTGGTAAAGCAATCGCAATGGCAATAATTTTTGGATAACAAAGGAGGTAACTCATGGGTGCAAGTAATCCAGATATAGTAGATGTAGCAACAATTAAAGGTGTTAACTGTGGTTTTAATTTATCAGCCACAGCTACAGCAACACTTTTTACTGTTGATTCAAATAAGTTAGTAAAAATAAATAGTATTATTTGTGCAAACGTAGATGGTACAAATGCAGCAACATTAGATTTATTTGTAAGTGGTGTTGGAACTACCAATGATGATGGTATTACTATAACAGATGGTTCTTCTGCTGCGCCAGCTGGTTCAGATATTTACTTAGCAAAAACAGTTTCAGTACCAGCAGATGCAACTTTGGTTGTATTAAGTTCACCTATTTATTTAATGGAGGGTGATATTCTTAAAGGTGGTGCTAATGCTGCAAGTGACTTAGATTTATTTATTTCAATGGACATTATTGATGATGCGTAAGGTGTAACATGGGAAGATATTTTGGCGGAATTATAAAAAATAGTACCGATTCTTTACCAAATACAAATTCTAAAACAGGTGCTGCAAGTGGTGTTTGGACAATAGCAGAAGCAGCTCAATTACATGGAAGTAGTAAGTTTCCACGTGGTGATGTTACTGATGGTAGAATAAATACAACAACAGCATGGATTGGTCGTGGTTTTGACAATAGTAGAAATAATCATATTGATCAAAAAAGTTTTGATAGTAATGGAGATGCTACGCATTGGGCTTATTTTACTTACAGTGGAAATGCTAGGGCAAGAGGTGTGGTTACAAACTATACGATTGGAGTAATTGGAGGTGGATTTTATTGTTGTGGTGCAAGTGACATATCAACTATAAATAAAATAACTTTTTCTACTCAAGCAAATGCAGAAGATTATGGAGATTTAAATGGTGGAGGAGTTTCAACATCTTGTCATATGAGTGAAACAAAAGGTTTTTGGAATGGTGGTAGAAGAGGTAGTTATTATGATGATATAGAAGAAAAAGATATAACGAGTAGTGGTAACACAAGTGACTGGGGAACTCTTGGTACAACAGTTTATGATAGTGGTGCAATGGGTACACCAACTAAAATGATTGTATGCAAGATAAGTCAAACTTCTGATACAAATACTATACACTCTGTAGATTTAACATCTGCTTCAAATAGTGTTGATTTTGGTGATTTATTAGCGCAAACAAATCAAGCATATTGTGCAGGTAATGATACAGAAGGAATTGTTCGTGACCACCATAACGGTGATACTAGAACAGCAGCTGATAAAATTGTATTTGCTACAAATTCAGATGCTGTTGACCATGGTGATGCAACAGGTGATGATGAATGTGGTGTAGTTGGTGATGATGTACGTGTAATGATTTATGGTGGTGGAACTGGTGGTTGGCAAGACCGAATCGAAACAATGACTTACGCAAGTGGTGGGAACGCATCAGACTACGGAGATTTAACATCAGGACATGATGGTGGTGGTGGGCAAGCTCATAATTAGGAATTAATATGTTTGATATTCAAGAGTATAAAAAAAATACTGACTTAGATAAATGTTATTTAAATATGTTAGATAACATTAATAATAAATTACCAGCAATTAATAGAGATGGAAAAAACTTTCACAAATCACATTCACAATTTATGAATGTTACTGTTGATGTAAATGATATTTCACCTATAAGAAGTTTATCTCATATACTTGCTGTTATTGAAAAAACTAAATTAGCACTACAAGAAGGAACTATTAATATACAAAAAAGAAAAATTAAACTAAATCATTGTATAGAAAAATTAGAAAAAGAAAAATGTAATTATAAAAAAGATTTACTTGTTGTTAAAATGAGAAGTTTAGAAACAAAAATAGAAAATCAAAAAAACTATATGAATGGTGCTGTAAGAAAAATAAATTTTTTTATTAATCAGTATAATAAAGTTTTAGAAAAAAATAATTTAAAAAATATTACAGAAGAAATGTTTGAGAAAGCTGAAGTAAGACACCATATTATGAAAGTATTTAAACAAGCATTACTTGTTTGTCGTTCTAAAGGTGGTGTTATTGATGAAGGAAATCAAATTTATTTTTTTGATTTAGGTATTAATGGTTTGATGGCACAAGCAGAAATTAATATGTATTTAAAATATGAACAAGAAGTTGTTAAAAATGGTGGTATTCCTACACATGAAATGCAGATTAAATGGTTGGAAAGTTGTGCAGATAAATATGAAAATATGCCAATAGATTATTTAAAAAGTAGAGGATTTGAAAAATTAGATTATGAAAGTTTAAATCATGGCACAAGTACAGTTAGTTAAATTTATTTACACAAGAAAAAAAGATGGTATTATGCCATCAGAAATTAATTTTTATTTAGATTGTAATTATGTTGGCATTCATCCTAATACTATTGATGGAGTTGAATATCATTTAGGTTTTGTAAATGATGGTGCTTCATTATCAACAGGTACATCAGTAATTGCATCTAAAAATGATTTACTTACTTATTTAAATTCATGTGATAGTTTGGTTGATTGTGATGGTAATACAGTTACAGCTTCTAATGAAGCTGATAGACTATGGGTAAGTACAATCGTTCCTATAAGTGAGTAAATAAAATGGTGGACCCAGTATCAGGAATGTTAATTGCTTTTACAGCAGTTAAAAAAGGTATTAGTATGGGTAAAGAACTCCATTCTATGTCTAAAGATTTAAATAATCTTTTTTCTTTTATTGATGGAGCAAAAGAAGCTAAACAAAAAAACGATAAGTCTGACCCTCTTAGCTCTTACATTGCTTATGAAAAAGCAATGGACTATGAAAAACAACTTAAAGATATTATTATATCTACACGTGGTATAAAAGGTTGGAATAAGTTTGAGCAATTTAGAAGAGAAGCTAAAAAGAATGAACGTGAAACACGATATGCTGCAATAAGAAAAAGAAATGAAATTATGAATATACTTAGTATTATCTTTGCAGTTTGTATTGTTATTGCAGGTGCTATTGGTTTATTTTATTTTGCTTATTATTTAAGAAAACTATAATGATGAATGTCGCAAAATTTTATTATGCTTTTAGTTTTAATTGCTTTACTATTGGCTTATTGGGAAGCAATGACGTTTGAACCATGGTGGTTGTTTATTAAATGAATCCAGAACGATTAGATAAATGGAGAATCATTCCTAGACTTATAATGTTATCATTAATAGTAATGACATTTCGTGTTATTGAATGGTTTATATCATTGCCAGACCCATCATTAGAACAAGCAGCTTTACCATCTGTAATGACAGGCGCATTAACTGGTGCGTTTGCTGTGTTTTTAGGAAGTGGAAAGAAAGAATGATTAAAGATGTATTAGGTGTTGTATCTGGTGTTGTTGGTGAGTTTGTTGAAGATAAAGATAAGAAGAACCAACTGCGAGCAGAATTAAAAAAGAAACTTATTGATTTAGATTTAGCACAAAGCCAAGCTAATATAGAGCAAGCTAAACATTCCAGCATTTTTGTTGCTGGTGCTAGACCAGCTATTATGTGGGTGTGTTGTTTAGGTTTGCTTTGTAATTTTTTTATACTACCCATTGGTGAATGGATTGCTCTGATGTGGTATCCATGGCTTAAGTTACCTACCCTTGATAGTAGTGAACTTATGACTTTAACACTTTCGCTTTTAGGATTGGGTGGCATGAGAAGTTTTGAAAAATCAAAAGGTGTTGCAAGAAATAAATTAAAGGAGTAATTATGGCATTTAAATTATCTAATAGAAGTTTAGGAAAGTTAGAAGGCGTACATGAAAATTTAATCTCTGTAGTTAAAGAAGCAATTACACTTACCAAAGTAGACTTTGGTGTTATCTGTGGTGTTAGAACTAAATCAGAGCAAGCAGAATTAGTTAAGAAAGGTGCTTCACAAACTATGAATAGTTTACATTTACCACAAGAAGCAACAGGTAAATCTCATGCTGTTGACCTTATGGCTTATGTTGGTTCGAGAGCATCATGGGAGTTAAATCTTTATGATGATATTGCAGATGCAATGGCTGAAGCTTCAAGAAATCAAAAGGTAAATATTATTTGGGGTGCTGCTTGGACTATAAATATTTCTAATTGGGAAGGCACTATGGAAGAAGCTATGAATGAATATATAGATTCCAGACGTAGAGGTAAACCACCTCGCAGACCTTTTATTGATGGACCTCATTTCCAGTTAAGTTAGGACTTTCTTAAACCCTCCCTTTCTATAATAATGTCCTAGCTAAAACTTCCCCCTCCTACTGTTTAGGCAAAACAGGCGTAACTAGGAGGGGGGTTTTTTATCTTGTCGATTAATGAATATAGGTAAAAAGTGACAAGACAAAAATGGTGAGCAGAGAAAACCAAGTTATTTGGAGAACAACACGTTTTGTCTGCTCGTATTCTTAGAATGGTATGTCATCATCTATCGTTTTTGTTGATTGGTCAATAGATTTTGTTTCATCTCTATCAGTAACTGCTAAACTTAAAAAAGATGGTGTGTTTGCTGATTGTCTTTTCCAAGCAGCAATCTTTTTATTATGTTGTTCTAATTCACCAGACCATACAGGTGCATTTTCATTGACACTATCATTCTTAAACATGATACCTATCTCTTGATAGATACGTATAATATGTTTGCCTTTAGCAGTTTCACCTCTGATATAGACACATTGTTTTTCATCTCCATCTATATCTAATTTGCCAGACAAGATAAACTCTTGGTCTGGAAATGGTGGAAATGCAGCACCTTTATTTTTATTATCGTATTCTTCTGGCATTAGAAACCCTCCGTTTTTTGTTTGATAGGCAATACTCTTCTTGGTTGTTTTGATGCTTGATGTGCATCATCATCATCTAATTCATTTGGTTCTTGCCCTGCTAAACTTAATATCCCATATCTTTTAGCGTATGTTATTGCTGAACCTAACCCTTGCATATTATTTTTATCTATAATTAAATATATTTTACTAGTAAATTCTTTACCACTTTCATGTGCAAAAGATGTTTCTATATAATGTCCCATTTCATCTTTGCCACCTCGCTGTAATAATACAAAATTATTTTTATGCAATGCAGGTATAATAGCTTCGAAACAAGATTCTAAACCTGCATACCAATTTCCTAGAAACTTATTTTGTTTATCTTTTACAGGAGTTTTCATTTGTTTTTGTGCAATTGCTAGTGCTTTATAGGCTTCTTTGGTCATTTTGTTCTCCTTTGTTAACCATTATTTTACATTAAATCTTAATGCACCTCTTTTATCCCTAGTAATACTAAGAATATCTGAGTACACTTCTCGTTCATTAGCAGCAACCATAGATTTTAAATCTTTCTTTGCTCTCTCATTTGTTTTAGCAGATGCAATTGAATCAATATAATCATGTGCAAGACTAATAAATTCGTTGTCTGTTGTTGCATCCCTGGCAATCATATCATCAATTAATATTTTATCTATACATGGTGTATCAATAACTTGGTCCGTTGGTGCTTCTTTATTGATAACACAATCCCAAAATATTTTGATAGTTTTATTCATAGAAATAATATAGTTATTATCTTTTTGTACTTTTACACAATCCCATTTTCTATTGCCAAACAAATTAGAAAAATAACAAAAGTCTACATTCGATATGAACATATAGAATTGTAATTGTGGCATATAATTATTCAGTTGATTTCTTATCGTATTGTTTTCATATGTATGTTTACATTCAACAATAAAAGATTGATCAATTTTTGGTATTCCCTCATAGTATCCATCAACAGTACCAATATAAGGTACGTTTCCATTTACATTTGCCAGAGAAAACTCTTCTTGTTTCCAGAATGTAACATTATATTCTTTCTCAACTAAACTAAGATTATATTCTTCTGTAGCTATACCAATTTGTACAGCAATAACATCAGATAAATCTTCTGGTTCTTTTTGACCAGTTTTTTCTAGCCAAAGGTCATGCCAATTACCTTTCATAATTCTAGTGGCATCTGTACCACCAATAAAACCCATGCGATTATTTATCATTGTTGTTCTCCTTGTTATTACTTAAATCTACTATAATTTGTGGTCTTTGTAAAGGTTCTTTTGCAAAAAAAGCGTGTCGTTCAGCATGAGTGAAAAAGAAAACATCACTATGATTATGCCATTCACACTCAGCAATAATATCGTGATGTGCATATGGTTTAAGATATTCCAAAGCTACATTGCATTCATCAAAAGAATTAAACTCAAGAAATGCAAACAATAATACTTTTGTACCTGTTGCTACACTACTCATAACTTGCTTTCATCCCTTTGATTGTATCAACCAACAATGTTTTTCTAGATACATACCAGCCTTCGATATGCTGGTAGTATTGACTAAATGAAGTTGGAAAATTTTTCTCTCTCATTGATAACTCTCTCAATGCTGTGATAACAATATCAGCAGGATAAATAGATAATCTTTCTCCCAAAGCTTTTATTCTTACAGACAAATCCTCACCTGTTTCATTGAATGGCTTCTGAG
>VTLG01014660.1_pt1 | contig 33455 bp, 19 predicted proteins | sample 4694571 | NCBI WGS metagenome assembly VTLG01 (sample SAMN12604809, study PRJNA352737) | marine metagenome | biome: ENVO:00000447; feature: ENVO:00000209|ENVO:00000569|ENVO:01000036; material: ENVO:00002151; isolation source: viral sequences binned using virsorter ...
CCACTACCCTTACCTTTCTTATCTGCTTCAGTAAGTTCCATTTCATTTCTCCAATCAGAAGATTCTTTTTTCATTTTCTTTTTCCTTGGACTATCAGTTGATACGTATGTTGGTTTTGCAGCACCAGATTTAGATTGTTGACCAGGATCTGCTTTTTTCTTACGACGTGCAGCAGATAATCTTTCTGCCTTAGTCATACTTGCTCTCTTTGCAGAGGAGACGCATTTAGGTGTTCCTTCACCAGGTTCATCACTCGCACAGGTTCCACCTGTAACCACGTTGACCCAACCACCTTTTCCATCTTTAGATTTGGAACCCTTAAACCATTTATGTAGTGATCCTTCACTCATTCCGCCTGAGCCATTACCACCACCATTACCACCAGAGCTACCGTTACCATTTCCACTACCATTCCCACCGTTCCCATTTCCGTTAGAACTTCCGTTAGATTTGCCATTACCATTTTTCTTTTTACCATTAGTGTCATCATCATTATCATGACGTAAATATCCACCATAACCAATGCGATAACCCTTTGGAATTGGTTTACACTTCTTATCGGTGTTGCAATAATAGTATCCAGATTTACACTTTTTCATTCTTTGGATTCGATCCCTCCTTATTATTTAGAATTCCTTGTTTCAGCATTTTTGACAATTCTGAAGTGGAACCAACAAATAGTGCATTATTTGTAACATTATTCGTTGTTTTATTTGCATCTTCCTCAACTTCTTTTACTTTTTTCTGTAAGTCCATGAGTTTATCAGTCGTGTCTGCAACTGATTTAATTAACTGCCCTGCAACCTCATATGCTCTTGGACTTGCAGTTTCTCCTGCAACTTCCATAATACCATTTATTGCCTCTTGACCTTTTTCAATTAGAGAATATAGATTACCACGAGTGTAATCATAATCTTTTCCAATATCCTTCCCCTCAACTTTTTTAAGTTCATTTTTCTTTTTAGAAACAACATCCTCTGGTGTTGGAATAATTTCGGACTTTACATTTAAAGCCTCGTCAATAGGATCATAGTTAGTCATTAGATATCAGTTTGCCTTGTAGGACTGTAAGATTTAGAATCTGAGAAGAATGATGTAGTTTCACTAAATCCAAAATCATCATCAGGACCTGCGTCAACAGGTTTTGGAGTAACTGTATATCTAACCTCACGTTTTGCATTTTGAGTATCAGTATTTGTGGCATAATCAATCTGAACCTTTTTAATAAGACCTGATGTAGATTCTGCAACAGGACCAAATAAATATGTCTTTGCGGTAAATCCTAGTGTGTATATAAGTGCTCTTCTTGTTGAAAAATCACCCTCATAATCATCCTGAAAATTAATACTATCCAATACGATTGGTATATCTCTTTTCTCTCCGATTGATTTTACTAAATCAACAGTTAGATTAAATGATGGTTGAAAGTATGGTAAAATTTGTTCGATGATTTGTAGAGCATCATCGTTTAATTTTGCAAGTATATTTAACTCAAATCCAATATTGTATGGAACTGGCATGAAAACTTTTTTAATATTAGTTCCATCAGATGCCTTAAATGTTTGTGTGACACCACTTTTTCTTGATGAATCATAAGAAACATTATTCATTTCAAATGACATTCGAGGAAGAGTGATTCCGACTGGTTTATTTAAATCTGCCTGTTGTTCTAATCTTGCAAGGAACTTTTGTGAAGGTCCGTATGCCAAAGGAACTTTTAATTCACTATAAGTATTACCTGATTTATCATCATGCCGAATACTAATAGCATTAAATAATGTTCCAAAAGAAACAATTGTTTTTCTAATTATTTCGTGATAGTAATAAGTTCCTAACATTAAAATGTACCAAATGGGTTTCTTTCTGAGAAATCAATAATTGCATCTGCTTCTGTTTCGATTTCATCACCTTTATCGTATTTATCAGCAAATTCTGCTGACTCTACAAAATCAACAGTATAAGATGCGGAAGAAGTTGCTCCAGTTATTATATCACCAGATACAAAAGTACCATTTGTTGTACCTAGTTTTAATGTATTTGTAGTAACATTCCAAGATTTAACTCTTGCCGTCGCATTAGATACTGAACCAGTTACGACCTCATTAAATTTAAAGGTACCGATACCTGTTGTAACTGGTGGTGGGGAGACTGTTGCAACTCCAGTGGTGCTATCATATCCAAGACCTGCATCAGAAATAAGAACTTGTGTAACTGTATTTCCAGTGCTTACTACAACTCTACCCGTTGCAGTGTTTATACCAGAAGTAGGGGTTCCAAAGAATAGTGTAGGTGCTGTTGGGTATCCATCACCAGGATTTGTTATAGAAACATTTCTTATACCAGAAGAATCTGTAACTACTAATGCAGTAGCAGCTGCACCAACACCATAAGTTGTTAATCCAACTCCCTTTATAACTTCTGTGGCACTTACAATTGTAACAGTCGGTGCAACAGTATATCCAGCACCAGCATTTGTTAGTAGTATTTCTTTTACTGAATTTACTCCATTTATTGATGTAGTAATCGCAACAGCAGTTGCATCAGTTCCACCTGCAGGAGCAGTTCCGATTGCTACAGTTGGAACTTTATCATAATCATATCCATCTTCATTGAGGAATATTTTGCGAATATACCCAGATGCAGTGGTTACACCTAATGTTGCAGTTGAACCAATTGATATTAGTTTAAGTGAAGTAATATATCCTTGATCTATAAGAGCATCATCAATCTCTTCTGTTGTAGTGCTGAGTTGATTCCAACCACCAATTTCATCTTCAAGTTCAAAGAGTTCACAACGAAGTTCGTATGTATAATTTTTACCTAATTGGTAGAAAGGTTTTTCATGTTCTACAAATTTTATTTCAAAAATTCTATTACCTAAAGGAAAATAAATTAAATCTCCTTCACTTGGTCTACTTGTAACCTCGATCTCATCATCTGGTAAAGATTCTAAAAATGGTGAAATAAAATCCTCAAATCTTTCTTTTGATATTGTAACTATGAGTTCATCTTTTAAACTCATTCCAAACTTAGTCATAATATCACCAGCACCACCATAACCATCAAATGTGTTTACATATGCTTCAATTGAAAAATTATCACCAAATCTTGATGATTGAACCTCGGTAAAAATATTATCTTTATTTACAATTCTTCGAGGTAAGTATTTTACCTCAACACCATATATCCTTAACTGTTCATTAATTAAGTCCTGAACAAGTCTCTGTTCACTTTGTGATCCTTGTAGAAAAAAGGGATTTAATGCCATTATACACTATCCTATAAAATCAAGAGGTGGTAACTCATATTCTGAGATGAGTCTTCCTCTTATATTTTCTATTTCTCTTTCGGCATCATCGTAAATTTGTCTTCCATTCATTTCTAAACCACCTGGCAATTTAACTCCTTGGAACTTAATTAAGTTTTGACCCCACTGTCTTTTAATTAATGCAGTTAGATATAGTTTTAAAAAACTATCGTTATAAACTCCCTTAAATGCATCGGGATCTAAAACTCTATCACATTGAATTACTAAAAATGTTCCAACTTCTTGTGCTTTCCAATCAATGTCAAGATATAATCTATTCTGCCTCTTATTAAATCTTATTTGCTTATCTGTTGTGAGTAAAAAATCTATATCTTCTAAGTATCTTTTTGTCATAGAATATTGTAGAAGATTCACTGAATTAAAATAATATAAATCATTCAAAAATAATTGATACTTTATACTAAACATTCCACCAGATATTGAACTTGTATCAAATTTAAATATCTTATCAATCCCAACAACTGCATCAGGAACTTGGATAAAATTAGATGTTTCATAGAAATTGGATGTAACCGTCCCTAATCCACTGACTTCAGTTGAATTTCCTGTTGTTGTTACTATTCCAACTCCTGTCGTTCCTGATGCCTTACCACGATCTATGTCTTCCTGAGTTAATTCATATTTGAGATACATTTTCTCAATACCATCAAAATGTCTTTCCCCAAAAAGTTGAAGAGCATCATCAACTAGATCATCTGCCTGATCATCATCCACGTTAATTTCTAATACTGGTGCACCTAACTTGCGAAAACAGTAATCAATTAATTCTTGTCTAGTGCTTGGTTTTGCCATCAGTAAGAGCCTCCATCTATTAATCCAGCAGTAAGTAATCCACCAACGTATAAACTTAATCCAATACCCACACCACCTGATACTTGCAATGCTCCTGTTGTACTAGAAGTAGCTTCTGTAGTATCATTGAGTGTGGAAATTCCAGTGGTAATTAAGAGACCACCTGTATTGATTTTTATCCCTTCTCTGGCAGTGATAATACCAATAGAATCGACGTTAGTAACATCCTCAAAAGTAAGTGTTCCACCTATTGAAACATTTTTCTTAAATTCTACATCCTCTAGGAAAGTAGATAATCCTGAGATATTTAGAGATCTAGCAGTTATTTCATCAAGTACTAAATCATCTTTTATAAAAAGATCTCCACCAACAAATAAATCACCTGTTGTGGTAACTACTCCTACAAATGTTGATAATCCTGAAATTCTTATAGAACCAGCATTTACTGCTCCAACATCAATATCTGGTGTTCCAGATAAACTTAGTGCTGTATCAGCAATTCCAGTTACGTTACCAGTAAGAGGTCCTACAAATGATGTTGCGGTAATTATATCTGCACCAACATTTGCTAAAGTTGATATCCCCGATACACTAAGTTGGGTAACCGATGCAATACCACCGATAACATTGGTGGCGGTTTGTGCTTTAATAGAACCACCACCCGCACTGGATAGTATTTTTATTGCATCTGTTTGTCCAACTCTAACTTTGATTGGCATTATCGAGTAACTCCCTCTCTTAAGAGTACAGAACCTTCCACAACTCTTGTTTTCTCACCTGCTGCATTTGTTATCACAATATCATACACATATCGACCTGGTTTTGGTACATTAGATGCTGATGCTGATAGAGAAATAAGTAATTCTCCACCAGTTGCATTCAATAAATTTGTAGTAAAAACATGTTTAGATGAACTACCAGCATGTTTTCTAAATTGAGCAGCAATTGAAAATCCAGTTAAATTCAGTGGTCCTGAATCATCAGATTCCACCAAACTAAAACTTTGACTAAAGTCTGATCCAGCATTAATCACTAAATTTGAAACATATACGGCTGCCATCTACTTAAAATAATATTTTCTAATTATATTTATGTCTTATTGTTGCCATCTACAAAAACCTTAAGTAATGACTTAATTTCATCTAACTCATTTCTAAGTTTTTTAATTTCATCTTTTTGTTTTTTTCGAGATTCTAAAGACTTTACATATTGATTATAACCCTGATCATCATTGTTTATAATCGCACCTGTTTTAGGATCTCTGTATAAATGTGGGTGACCTTCTACCTTTATCATCTGATCGCAATGGTTCTTAATTCAGATAGTCTTGGTGGACGAGCTTGATTTGTACCCGACATTACAATTTTAATTGTATACCCTACAAATTCAGGTAAACCATCTGCTGTAAATTCATACTCTTTAAAATTATTGAATGAGCTTGGTGTAACCAAAGTATCAGGTCTACCATCATTCTTTGATTCATCAATTACTGCAAATCCAGATCCAGTAACTTCAGTAACATTTTTAAATCCAGGAAATAGTTCAAATGCTTGATCTATTTCTGCAGAATCAGGTCTTATCAAACTATATAAAACTCTGAAATCAGATGATTCTGGTCTAAAGGCAGTTAATACAACTTTTAATGAATTTGCAGCATTTTTTAATCTAATAGTATTTGATATGTAAATTGCTGCATGAGGATCCTCTAATACTGAATCCACACGATTATCTGTAGCATAATTTTCTAATCCAATTGGACTATTTAATCTATGATTTATAAATTCAGTTTCAGAACCACTACTTAATCTAATTATTGGTGATAAATTTTCATCGTTTGAATTTAAATCAATCGCAGTTGTGAATGATTTATTAGATGGTAAATTTGATAAGTATTCATCTTCATTTACTTTAGATGCAACTAATTTTACATTTTCAAATGCATTATATGTGTTAAGTTGAACTGGTTCAAAACCACTATCAACAAATGAAGCTTCAGATCCATCCACACTAGTTCCTGATACCCCTCTAATTGATGCCTCTATGGTTGTTGTAGACCCATCTGCACCTGAAGGTGTTAATACATCATACCTTGGAATTAAAGCACCATACAAGATGTTTTGTGATGCTTTTACGTTTGACCCTCCAACTAAAGATTGACTGTTAAATGATAATTGAGGTATACCAAGAACTTCTCCAGATGATGAAGATCGATCTTTTCCATAAGTACTACCTCTATCAAATGAAATATGATAATCATCGAGGTTTGGTGATGGTGAGAGTCCAATATTTTGTGTTACTTCAAGTCTTCTAATTGATACACCACTTACTTCATGTTTTCTCACAACAGTTCCAATTCTGTTGGTTGTTGACTGAGTATTATCAATGGATCTTCCGTTGGGACTTGCAATATTTAAAACACCAATTCCTACAGATGAATATCCAATAATTTCATTTCCAATTTTAACATATCCAGTGTTTGTACCACTTACAGGTATCCCTTCAAAGTTTGTAAATTGAGAAGTTGATGCTACACTAATTACGTTAGTTTCTGTTCTTGATAGATCTGCGTTAAGTATGGTTGGTTCAACATCAGATTCAATATTTTCAATAGAAACTTTATTTACAGTAGAATACATACCATGGTTAAAGTGATCTATTTTAGCAACATTACCTTCATTCACTCCACCATCAAAATTTCTTGATAAAATTTGTCCTGCTATTGTTCCTGTTGGAGTTGTTGTGTCAGTATCTGTAAAATATGTAACTGCTATACCCGCATTTGGAGCAAATGATGCTTCATTTGCTTGGATATTTGTCAAGAATAATGTATCAATTCCACCTGTGTTTCCAATACTAATTCGAGCACCCTCACCATTTTTAGTGGTTGTTGTGGATGTAACTATACCTACCACATCTCCTATTTGATAACCATTTCCACCTTCGGCAACAGTCACTCCACTTAGTACCTGTTTATCAGCATTAGTAGATATATTTAACTTCAAACCAGAACCTTTACCTGTTATTGCAAAAGTCTCAACATTACCACTGTTATCTGTACTATAATCTGTTCCACCAAGACCTGTTACTACATTTACACCACTCACAGATGAACCTGTACCAACTATAACAGCAGTACTTGTGGCAAAAGTGGCACTTATCTTTCTACCTGCGACTAAATTTGAAATCACTGTTTGATTTGTAGTGGTTGTGATTCCTATTTTTCCAGTTTTAGGGAAAGTTTCTATTGGATTACTTAATAAAGTCGGTACATATCCATTACTATCACTTAGTTTGGGATTATTAAAGAATGCTGTTCCTGATTGTGAAGTAAATTTAGCTTTATATAATTTAAATGTCATATCCATGCTCTGATCTTCAGTCCAAAGAGCACCATTTTGTGATTTAAATATTGCACCCATGGCATATTGTGTAGAATAAATTAAAGATGCTCCAGAATCTGCTTCCTGAATAGTGCTTGCATTTACTGCAACTCCACCTTGTCTTCCAGTCCAAACGTTATATTCAGTGCTTTGAGGTGCTACTAAAACAAATGCGTATGATTCACCTGGTGCCAAATATATTGGTTCTGGGAATGTAAACTTGGTTGGTTTACTTGCAGATTCAGAATCAAACTCTATTAAAGTAACTTCATTTCCATTTGCATCAGTTCCTCTTGGTCTTAATGTTTTACTTTTACCTAATAAATTTCTAGATGGTCTAGCATCACCAGTTACACTTCTAACTTCACATGTGATTGGTGAATTTGTAGTAGTATCAACCGAAGCAAAATAAACCTCTACTGATGTTATAAAGGCACCATTTAAATCTTTGTTCGCACCCACAGCACTTGGTGAATCTACATTGCCACCAACAACAAAAGTTTGTGCTAATGGATCATAATATCGTACCGTTTCTACAAGAGCAAGATTTCCTGAAATATCTCCAGTAACATTAACTGTATTGGTGTTAGTTTCAATGAGAACTGTTTCTTGCCATTCTTCAAATGTTCCAATGGCATCATATCTTGTCTCAGCAGCAATAACACCAAATTTTTCAGCAGGAGCTACATTTTCATTTGTAGGACTTGATGTTAACTTAAAGTCTTTCGAACCTGCTTGTATTCTAACACTTGGTGTTGGTTGTGCTAATGGATCACGAAGAAAACATGATCCAAGTAAATCACCAAAATCATCAGTTACAAGTCTTATCTGTTTCACATATGCTTCTGCTCCAGAGTTTCCTCCAACTAATTTCACATTCTTAGCTAAGTATCCAAAAAAGTCTCCTTGTGCCTCTTCAGCTAATGATTTTATATCAATGTTTATAATATCTATTGATGGTGTATATGAGGTAGGTATACTTAATAATCCAGTGCTTTTAGTATATGGATTGTTCAAATATGTTTCAGATGGAGATGAAATTGATCCGAATTTATGATCTGGTCGGCATAATTTAAATCTCCCAATTTCATTATTAGATGCATCATAAGCTCTCACAGTTTCTCCAATTTGAAAAGTTCCATTTGAACCACTTTCAGTACCATTTGGTATTTTAACTATTTCTACCAACTTAGGAATAATGTCAAATATCCTTTGACCATCCAAGAACAAATACATTCTTAAATAAGCTGCAAATCCACTAGACACAAATGATATATTTCGAGATCTCATAAAATCTTCAGCACCAGAAGATACTAAATTATTTCGAACAGTAGTATCAGCATTACTAATCTCAATAGTTTGGTCATTTATGACATTTGTAGCATTAATTTCACCTTGGAAAATAGTTCTTTGTACTTGAGTTCCTCTTCTTCCAGGATTTGCCACTCTTCTGAGTCCTCGGTCAATTGTTAATGGATTGTCGGCATTTCCGAAACTAAGATCTAACCTGACTTCTGATGTTGTTCCTTCTGTTCCTTCTTGTCGTATAGTTCGTGATGGTTCAATCTGTCTTGTTCTTGTCCAAACATCAGATCTAGGATCTAATTCAATGGTTCCACTAAAAACAGGAATTTCATATGGGTTAACATTCATAATATCATTAACACCACCAGTGCTTGTAGCATAAGGTTGTGTTATCCACTCAACTTCTTCATAATTTAATGTTATAACTTCACCAGTTTTTTTAATGTTTGGATCAAATAAATCAAAATCAGTGTTAAAATCTAATTGAGAAACATCAATTGATGCTGTTGGTGTTATTTGTGAAGCAAGAGTATCTCTACTTCTAAATGGTATTAGTTCTCCTGCATTTGGATTTATTTGAATTGATGACGCATTGCGATTTATAAAATTATAGTCTTTAAATGGGTCTACAAAAAATCCTGTTTTAAATCTGTTTCTACCCTCTTCATCCAAAACTTGTAATGTTTGAGCACTTGTTTCTAACAAAGATAAAGAAGTAACTTGCTCTAAATTTTTAACTCTATCGTCAATATTACCAATGTCTCTCATGGTAAATCTTCGATTATCAGTTAATGCTAGTGATGCGTTTTGAGTATTGTATAAGTAAGGTGGTAATGCTATTGTGGCTAATTCCATTAGTTCACCAGATTTTACTGGTGGTTTTGGATTCATAGAAGACACACCTTTTTCATATATGAATTTACCAAATTTATTAAGATAAAGTTTATCTATTCTAGCTAGATAATGTTCATAACTAATGATGGAAGACTCATTAGGTGCCAAATATCTCAAAATTGTCGTCCCACTAAAATCTCTTTGAGAAAATTGGAAAGGTGATCCAGTACCTGTAGCAACATTATATTCCGATACTCTTGGTCTAAAATCTAAAGTATCAGAAGCTCTTATATTAGTATCACCAATACTTGGAATATCATTAGAAAATCTATCTTCATCATAACTATTCACAGTGAATACATCACCAGCATCTGATGATACTGAATAGAAATCAAATACTACTAATAATTGACCTCGTGGTTCTGGTACGTTTTTGTTTCTTATAAGTCTTGAATAATCATAGAATTCATTTTTTTGTCCCTTATCTAAGGTAAATGAGTTTGTAAGATTTTTATATTTTCCAAGTTCTACAGATTGAACATTTGTTTTTATATTTGATTCTTCAAATTCAACACTATCACCAGAATTAAATATTCCACCTGTAATATAGACAATTTCTATAGTGTTTACATTTTTAGAAACAACTCTTGCAATTGTTTGATAATCATCAGATATGATATTTTCACCAACAATTACATTGTCAGATACATTAATAGAACTGGGAAACACTAATTTATCTAATGTTGGTGCAGACGTATTTGTCGATTCGTAAATTGCTAAAAATTTAGCAACATCAGGGAGATTTAATGAAATCTCTTCGTCCTGAACTCTTAGTCCATATCTGGAATCAAAAGTAAGACCATCTGAAATGGCAGATACTCCAGTTCCAACTGCAACGTCTCCTGATATTGATTTTCTTGATTTGTCTATGATTAATTTTCTACTTCTTGTATATTCCTTTATCTTTGATCTTATCTTCGTCTTTGTAAGAGTTACATTAACATCAGCGTTACTAATACTTAAATTATTAAATTTAACTTCACCACCATTATTATTGTATTCAAATGCACCATTTGATAAAGACACTGGAGTTCCATTAGAATTATTAAACATTGAATATCTTTCTTGATCAAATGTATCGAATACGATATTAGGTATGGAACTAAACTGACTTGATGTGGTAAGAGTTACAGTATTCCCAGTAACAGATTCACCTGTTACTTGAGATGTTATTTTAATTCTTGAGTCTGATAATTCTACATCTGATACGTTTGGCATATCAAATGGAGCATATAATTGACCTGTGCCTGTTACAAGTGGTGCAGCAGCAAACATTTGCACTGTGATTAAATTTGTGTTATTTCCAGTATCAAATAATGCTCCATCACGTAATCCAGGAACAGTAATAGTTTCCTCTAATCTTAATCCTTTAGGGTTATTAGTGTCTACAAATTTTACTCTATTGAAAGTAAGAGTTTGTGCACCTGGTTTCTGATATACAAGAATGGCTCCTGGTCTGAGACGAGCAAAATCACCCTCCACTGCAGTAGCTGTATCACCCGCAAGAGTTGTTTTTGATAATGTGACGTTAATTACACCATTTGGTAATCTAAATCTATTTGAAGCGGTATCTGCTCTAAATTTAGTTCCTTCTACAACAGATTTGATACTTTGAGTTGAATATGCTGTTATAAGACCAACAGTTCTTGGAAAATCTACACCATTAATTTGTATCTGCTCACCTCTTACAAAAGATCCTGATGTTTCATTCAATTTTATAATTGCCAATCCACCACCAGCTCCAACGGCAAATCCACTTGCTCCACTACTCTTTCCTTTAACAAAAGATCCTTCTGGTAATTCTGTATTACTTATTGTTTGATTTAAAGTTAAATTAGTATTTGTTTGTATATCAAATAATCTCAATTCCCATGGTGTAGCAACACCTGTATAGGGTGCATCCTCCAAATTAAATGAATATACTCTTGCACTACCTATATTCTCACCTGTTGGAACACCACCACTATCTAAAAAATTATCGAATAATTTAATTGTGGCTCCTGGTGCAATTGAACCTTTTGTGACATTATTTACTCTTAGAATATTACCCATCTCAAATCCAATACCAACATCAGTTTTAATACCAACTTCTCTTGATTTTTCAACATCTACAATAGTAGTTCCTGTACTTTCTACATTATATCCTCTTACATATGCCTGACCTGCACTCACTTTTACACACATTAAATCATCAGACGGTTCATTTCCCTGATCAGTAGTTTCATTTTTAAAAAATAATCCATTATTACCCTGACTATTATTTAAAGAATTGAATAAACCAATTTTATATGGATCTACACTATAATCACCAGACTCTTCATAAGTTCTTTCTGCTACCCAATCTCTAATTTTATTATAGTCACTCTTTGAATTTACTACCTTAATTTTTCCTTCATCAACCCTCATAAGTTCGACAAAATCAGTGTCGTTCTTATCAGTTAATAATTTTTTACTTAAAATTAATTCAACTTTTAATCTATCAGCACCTGGTGCTGCATAGTTGGTGAATCCTTTTGCATTATCGTATAAAGTATTATCTTCTTTTGCATTTACTATCAACTCATTTATTTGCAATCCAACTCGATATGAGGGACTATTATTATAGTGATCTAATATTATAGTTTGATCTGAGACATTTACAAAAAATCCTCTTATAAAATAAACACCCTGAGAAATAAAGGCTGCAGATCCAATTGCAGTTGCATCTGCATCTAGTAAAGATGCAAAAGGTGTATTTGCACTAATTGTTGTATTCCCATAAACAACAGACTCACTAGAAGATAATGTCTCACCATCAGTAAAAGAATTAAACTGAGAATTTTTATCAGCACTTAAATAATTTACATATAAAGTAACATCATTGACATTAACCCCGTCTGGAAGGGAAATAAATTTAACAATAGCTTCAATTCCAGAGTCACTACCTATTATCTTTTTACCTAAGTAATTTTGAATGTAAACTGATATATCAACATTAAAATTAGTAGATTTTAATTTAACTGCACTAAATTGATTATCAAAAGCAATTCCACCAGGTATAACTACTGATCCATCTTTGAATATATGATTACCAAATTTTTCTACTTGATTTTGTAATATAGATTGCTGTGATGTTAATTCCCTTGCCTGTACTGGAAATCCAGGTTTATATAAGACCTTATGAAAGTTTTTTGAACTTTCATAGTCATCATAATATGGACTTGCATTTAAATTAATTTTTTGGGTCATTTTTCTTAAAATTCCAGAATGATTTTAACATCTTCTTTTTGTCTGATGTTTCTTGTTACTTCTTTACGATTATCGATGTAAATAACTTCACCAGTCTTTTTATTTATTTCGGAATCAGCTAAACCATTTGTGAAATTAACACCCAAGTTTATTTGTTTGTTATTAATGGTTGTTGTAATACCTGAAAAAGTACTATTAGGTTTTTTACTATTAATAGTACCACCAGTTGAATTAATTGGTTCAGTTGATCCAAAAGCAACTACTGAACCTCTTTGAGTTATTCCTTCAAAATCTGTAGTATCATTGGTACCAGGATTTAAATTCAAACTTCTGTCTTGAATATACTTCAGTACAAAAGTCTCAGGATCATATGAAACTATTGTTCCCCTTGCGGTAACATCAACATTATCAATAGTGCGAATCTGAGTTATACCCTCACCGATCATGGTATCAAAACCACCACTTGGAGCACCTATACTTTGTTGAAATTTAATTGATGATGTTGAAGAAAATTGTGAAGTTGTCAAAATTCCCGTATTACCCTGCCCATTAGGGTTCTTAATTATTCCTACTTGAGCAAAATGGGTATCAGTAGGGAAATCTTTTGTGGTATCATCAAATCGAGAATACACTAAAACTTTATCTGCACCTAATTCTGTATAGATATCAAATCCATGTCCTTTAGAAGGGGGGATTATGGGTATTAAATTTGCTCTTGTTCCACTTGAATTAAATGGTAAGGGACTTAAATCAACCTGTGCAAAAGTATATCCAGATCCTCCAGAAGTTACAACAACATTTGAGATTTTTGAATCAGCAACAGTTACTAATGCTCTGGCACCAGATCCATCACCAACGATATTACATGTGTATGTTTTGTCAGCACCATAAAGATCTCCTCTATTCTTTATATAAACTGTTTTAATTTGGTTTTTATTAACGTCAGAATTAGCAGACTCTCTTACTGCTAGTATTTGAGATTCAGTGGTTGTGGACCAATCATTAGGTAAAACAATATATTCTAATGAATCAAATTTTATAACATCACTTGGAGCCACTGTAAATAAGTATTTCCAAATATATCCATCATTACTTGTTCCTGCAGATGATGGTTCTAAGTCGGTGAAGGTTGGTTCATCCTTACTTCCATTTCCTTTAGCATCATTTCCAGTTCCAAATCCTCCATTATCTAAACAAATATAAACTTTAAATTCAGATGTGATAACATAGTAATTAGTGTTATATAAACCACCACCTGCATTGGGTGTTGGATTATTTTTGTTAGGATCATCATTAAGAGCATAATCATGTCTATACATGTCATACTTTTTATTTGCGACCCAACTATGTTTTTTTACTACTCTCCGAATATTAGAGGAGTTAATTTTTTTACCAAATAAAGAAGTATCCCTATAATGGCTTAGATATTGCAAATTATCGGTAGGATCGGGTGTGCTTGCATTCCAATTATCAGTTCTACCAAATCCAACTTGAGGATTTTCTCCAGCTTTTCCTTGAGGATTAGGCAAACCTAAAAATACATAATACGAATTATTCTCATTTAAAACGGAATCTACGAAGTTACCTGCATTTGTTATTCTAAATTGATCTGTTACTACTGCTGGCATATTATTAGTTTTTTAGATATTTATACAAGATTTTTAAATTAACTATTATTCTGGAATTAATGCACCAGTTTGTTCAAACGTTTTATCTCCTCCAGTCCTTTTTAAAATAGGGAATGTGGATATTCCAATTGCTGTGGTTAATCCAACAGTTAAACCAGTAACTCCTATGGATATTGGACTTGACCCTCTTACAAGATTGGTAATCGACCCGACTGAATATTTACCTACTGGTTGTGCTTCAGATCCCGATAGGTCTATATTAGTTACTACAGTATCAGATTTAATATGTGCTGTAATAATTCCTGTTTTGGTGCCAGCATCAGTAGTTACACTCACTATTTCATAGATATTATCTGAAAATGTTGTTCCAATGCCAATTATGTTTGAATCAGTCCCAGTTTTATCTATTGATATTATTCCATTACCAGATCTTGTATCAAAAACATAGATTGGATTTCCTACATTTATGATAGAAAAAGGATCGTTATGATAACTCTTTAAATTAAATTTAATTCCTAATTTACCAGAGAATAATGTAGTTCCAATACCTGTGATAACACCAGTATTTTCTGATATGACTGAAGTTGGAGTATCTTTAGTTGAAAGTTTTTCAGATATATCAGGTAATTTGTTTGGACTGCTAATTAAAACTTGAGGTGCTATGGTATACCCCAAACCAGGATTATTAACTGATATTTCAGTGATAGTACCACCAGCACCGATAGTTGCTGTTGCTGTTGCTGTTGTTCCTACTCCAACACCAATTACTGGTGGTGCTGATAGTTTGACAGTGGGTACAGTTGCATAACCAAAACCAAAATTAGAAATACTAAATCCCGTTACAGTTCCTGCTGTAGAAACATTAGCAGTTGATGCTGCTTTAACTTTATTGTCGGTGCCTGAATTTATTAGTTCAAAACTAACTAAAGGAGTGCTCTCACCCTCATAATTAAATAAATCTGTATTATCTACAAAGAAAGTTGTATTTGATGTTGTTACATCAGAAATTAATCTTGCAACAGGTGTAATTCTAGGTTCAATGCTTGATCTCTTTTTAGAAACAAGAACTTTATTTATCATCTTATCTTCTTTTTGTTTTATTAAATTCAAAGGTCTACTTACTTCAGAACTTATACCAACACCAATATATGGGTTTGTTTCTAATTTTTGTGATGTTTCCAATTTAGAGACTGTTCTTTCGTCTTGTTCGGGAACAGTTAAACCTTTTTTAACCTTAATGTTATCACCTTGTTCAATTATAATTTTTTGTGCTAAGTTAATAACAGAGTCTTCTCCTGCAGTTCCTCTGTAGAATAAAATACTTATATCATCACCATCTTTTTTACCAGCAGCTGAATTTCCTAGTGGTGCCTCTGCAAAATTGATGACATTTCCCCCAACTATACTGTACGATTTTACTGGATCTTGAATAACACCGTTTATGGTCACAATGAACATATTTTCAATATTAACATTTTTATCAATAGTATCATTATCTATCTCAACACTAACAAGTTGATTGTTAAGTTTTATAGGAAAACTAGTTCGTGATCCATCTTGTAAATTTTCAATAGAATCAATATATTCAAATTTACCAAACTGCCAAAGAGCAAAATCATCATTATAAACTTTTCCAATGGTTAATGTAGATCTTTCTTGCAACTGACTCAATTTACCAGATGTCACCAGTCCGACTGGTTCTACAACATCTCCTTTTTTAAAGGCAAAACCAGATTTAACTATTTTATATTCGGATATTTCAAACAAAGTACTTCCAATTCCTGTGGCAGGTTTTGTAATTGCAGTTACCCTCAAATCACTTCCAGTATCGGTTGTAAGTCCAACTCCAAGTCTAGAAACACCCTTAATTGAAAGATTTGAGTAAGATGGTTCAGATACAAAAACATATGGTGTTTTATAACCAGAACCTGAATTATTAATAGTGAATATTGCAGTTCCACCAACTCCTGCCACAGCAGATATATCTGCACCACTACCCACATTTGTACCAACATTAACACTAAAAATATCTTCACTTATCTTTGTTACTGATAACTGACCATTGTTTAATTGTGAATTACTTGTTGATGCAGGATCTGTCGCTCTTGGATATGAGTGAGTTGTCTTGAAGGAATCTTTTGAACAAGAGAAGAAAAGACTATTATCTGCAATTGAAATAACACTACTATCTAATCCATGATTATTACATGTTATTGTCAAAGTTCCATTTACAGGATTATATAATACATCTGTGGGAGTTCTAGAACCTGTTCCTCCAGAAACTACCGTTATTGCATTTGGATTTGCAGATATGAAACGATGTTCATATCCATAATCATAGACTGTGACTCCTATAGAAACAATATCATTATATCCTGAACCAAAGGTTAAACTAGGATAATATGGATACACATCTCCACCTGAAGTATATGCATTCTCTACAGAACTCTTTCCAATTGACACTGTAAATATATTAGTTGCTGCTATCGAAACAACTTCTATTTCATTTTTTCTTATAAATCCACTTGGGAAAGCAGGATTAAAGACCATATTGTCAAGTAAAACAAAATCACCTGACCCATTAAATGGATGTTCATCCACAGTGGTGATTGTCATAATACCTGTTGTATTTGAATAATCCGCACTTACTACACCCAAGTCAGAAGAACTATATGCAGTTCCGACAATGCTTGTTATTTGTCCTGATGCATTTGTAAGTGGTTTAACTTCTGCACCTACTAAAGGAGCATACCCTAGACCATTGACAGTATTACCTATTGATACAGGAACACCACCTCTAGGTAGTTCATTTGTATTAATATTATTTGATATAATAACATTTCCATTTGCTGATGTAATTCCTGTGAAAATAACAGTGGATACTCCACTTGCACCACTACCAGTCTCTACGATTCTGAAGTTTTTATTTGGATTAAATTCAGTTGATGGTGATTGGAATATTCCATTAATAAATAATACCCCATTTCCTCCAGTCGTTCCCAATCCCACTGTATTTGCTCCACCAACTTTTAGAGTAAAATCAGATTTTATTCCTGTAAATTGATCTGAAACATCATCATATATTTGGTTAGTTTCATAATTTTCTCTTAAGTATGCTCTACCAGAAAACTTAGAGGTAGGTGCTTTTAAATCGTTTATGGTTTTTTGACCAGTCAAATCACCTCTGGGAGGTTTTGTGAAATGTAAATCTTTACCGTTAATATGATAAGATCCTCTAAATCTTTTTACACTAATACCATTTGAGTGTGTGGTTGCAGAAGAACCGACAAAACCACGATTTACTTGAACCGTATTGAAAGTTCCAGATGTTCCAACAGGAGCTCCACCAGTAGTAGCAAATCCAACGTTAATAACTTCTACAAATTCATTCTCTATTTTTAATATGTCAGTGGATGATATTGTTGAAATCCCACTTAAGTGTATTATATCAGTTGCAACACCTACTTCTCCATTTAGATTTGAATCTAAAGTATACTCAACATCAGTTCTTATTAGTGGATATTGTACAACATCATCAATAATAAACAAAGATTTTTCATTTGCCTTTGCCATACTAAATTGATGGGCATTTCCTTCACCCAAACTAGTAAATGTAACGGCTGTTCCTGATTTAGTTGTAGATATTGAGAATGAATTTTCATCATTTACTATTGCAAATACTGGTGAGGTCAAAGATCCAATACCACCTGATGCACCTTTAAATTGCATTGGTGTGGATCCAATTCCGATAAATGTGGATTTGTGTTCATAAATTAATTCTTCATTATTTCTGAAAAAATGATTTTCAATTGTAAATTTACCTGTTGATGGATCCAATAGTCTTGTATCTGCAGGATCAAAAACTTTACCATATAGTGGGATATTGTTAACTTTTGGTATAAACTTAGTTCTTGAAAGTCTATTTCCAAAGGGTGAATTATAGAATTTAACTGAATTACTTTCACTCATGACACCATAATTCAAATCAATTGCTATGTTATCTGTATCTACTAATGTATAGAAACAATGATTTAATGAAACTACTGTGGATACTCCAGAAACATTATCAGGATAAAATTCTAGTTTAAAGTTAGATCCTGATAAAGATGCACCAAAAGTTCCAAGTCCAGAAGAAGTGTCATATTCGGTATTTTGATCTTTTGTCAAAGATAAAGATCCTGATCTCTGTGAGTATGCATCGATTCCATCATGTAAGAATAAGACTTCACTAATAGCTTTAGAAGATCCAATACTTACCTCCACAACAGATTTTACTGCATTAAATTTATTTGCATCTAAGGTTTCTATGGTAGAAACTCCAACATTACTAGAAGTTATTCCAGTGTATATTGAAAATCTTTCACTACCATCCAATTGATTCAAAGATTTAAATCGATATATTCCGTTTGCTTTACCAGTTGTTCCTATTCCTACTGTTTTAGATTTTAATTTTAAATTATTTGATTGTGTATTTTCAAAACTTAACACTAAATTATTTGAGGATATACTTGATGTAATAATTCCCAATTTATTTAATGAAATATTACTCTCCTCACCATTGAAATATGATTCAGTTAGAAAAGTATCTCCATCTTTATGAGATACGTAACTTTCTATTACATTCATTTCTTTGGTAGATTGGTTAAATACAAATATTGTAGAATATAAAGAATCAAAGTCACTAACTGGAACACTAATAATTTCAGTTGTAATTCCAACAGAACAATCTTGAATTTTAGAATTTAAATCTATCGGTCCTATTGATGTTGTTCCGATACCATTTAACAAAGTATTAAATTCTGTTTTAAAAATTTTAAGATCGTAATCAAGTTCATTACCTGGAACTGGATCTACTATTGGACGGAATCTTAAAGTGCTTCTATTTGTTAGATCTTGCTTATGTAAATTGAAATCAATTAAATTATCTTCAGATGTATTAAATAAACCCTCTTTAGAGTTAATTAAATTTGATTTTTTAACCAGAATATTTTTAGATCCATTACTTATCACCATTAAATCTGTAATTTCAAGTTTACCACTTGGATTACTAGTTGTCACTACTGTAATATTATTAATTAATTGAGTGTTTAGAAGTGTAGGAAATTCTAATAATTCTACAAAATCATTTACACTAGATTCTATATTACTAAATTGTCCAGATAGATCATCAATTATGAGAACATCATTTGTTTTGCAATTAATAAAATCAGTTAACCTTATATTATCAAATTGAATAAATCTACTAGAATTTCCTACAATATCAACATCTCTAACTGTGTCTAGATCCTTTATCTCATCAACTCTTTGATTACCAAGTACATCCACAATCACTGATACTTCACTATCGTCCAAACTAGTAGAGACTCCTGATAGTGCATCAGAACCTATTCCCACATCTGCAAAATTTTTCATTCCACTAATGTGAACCAAATTGTTAACGACAGTTTTTATAGTATCCCATTCAATTGGACTTTGAATAGAATATGACATGTTCTGATTATAATCATTATCAGGTAGAACTTGAAAATCTTCATTTAATTTTCCTATATTATCATTCCATCCTAAATCTTTTAAAACAGAAAAATCAGTTTTAAATCTAGCATTATTTTTAATAACATTTTTAACTTCACATTGACTTCCTGAAATAACACCTTTAATAATATCTCCCGATTTTAATTTATCATTACCAAAAACTTTTAAATTTGATAAGTCAATATTGGTTATTTTAAGGTCAGTTTCTGCACCATTAACAGTTATTAACTCATTTAAAATAAAGTTTGCTTGATTTTGGATAACTTCAAATTTTGGATAATCAGATTCATTTATGACTGTTGCAAATGTGGTTAAAGTTGACTCTGCAATTCCAGTGTCAGTTGTAAATTCTCTAACATCAATCGTTACCTCTGCTTTTGCGTTAAATGTGGGAGTAAAGCCTTTAACTTTAAGTAGATTAAAACCATAATCAGATGAGTTAAATCCAGATCCAGCAGCTCCTACTTTTTGTATACCTTCAATAAAAACTCTGTCACCCACTGAAAAAGGATCACTTAAAAATTGAGGGTTTGGTGTCGATAATCTGCAAGTAAATATACCACTGTTATTAGATATTACTTCCTCAATAACAATACCATTTGTATTGTTTGTTGTTCTTAATGTAACTGGATTTGCTGGCAATCCAATTGGAATTTCTACAATATTAACAAATTCGATACTATTTTCTAATAATACTGGTTCCAAAAATCCACTGTCTATTTGAACTCCAGTGTCAGTGTTAATAATGATTACATTAGGTGTTGATAAATAACCTGATCCACCATTAGTTACACTGACAATTCCTAAACTGTCTGTATTAATAATATTAACTGATGATGCTATTAAACTTTCAGGTTGTAAAGTTTTATCGGATGAATATTCATATCCCTCGTTTATGACTCGTACTTTCTCAACATTTCCTATAGAATCAGAAATTGGTTTGATAACTGCACCGACACCAACTGAACTTCCACCAATACCAATAAATTCTGGGAGTTTTTTATAATTTAATCCACCACTAAGTATGTTAATTGAATTTATGGGTCCAGATGTCGTCTTAGAGTTTGTGTCATATTTTAAAATATCACACTCTGCAGGAAGGTAAGATAACTTTTCTGGAGTTTTATTTAAATTAACAGTGAAGGTTTTAGATATTCCTGCATTTGAAACATCAATTATAACTCTTTCAACACTGTAATTATTATTATAAGAACTAGATTCAAAGAGTATCTGAGAATTATTTTTAACTGAAGTATCTACAGTACCAATTACACCAGATTTTTCTAGATTATAATATAATAAATTTGGCAAATTAGTTGAAAATCCAACAGTCAAAGCTGCACCTGCGGATCCTACTGGTGTTGATGCTGTTGTTGAAATACTAAAAACTGAACTTTTTCCGTCAGATGTAAATTCATTTTTAAATTGACTATCATAATATAATTTAAAATCATAATCACTTAATGATGTGTCTGAAAGATTAAAAACTAAATTATTATTTTTTATAGTTTCAATTTTTGGATTAATTAAAGATATTGATTGTAAATTTCCACCTGTTGATCCTATGCCTATAATATTTGGAATATTTTGTTTACTATCAATCAAAGTATCACATAATTTTATATTATCATCATCAACTCTGTATATAAAATAATTTTTATTTGATAGTCCTTCTGGTAAAACATTAGATTGATATTTTATTTTATCTCCAGTTTTCAATTCATGATTTTGTATATTAATTGTATTTGTGGTTGTATTTACTCCCGTTGAAGTAAATCCTAATTGATTTATTAAAACATTACCTGTTAAATTATCTCTAACCACTCTTACATCAGTTGATGTACCAATTCCAACAGATAAAGATGGTTGAACAAGCAATGAAATATTATCTCCAGTTTTTAAATCATGCTCGGTGATGGTTGTTACTTTTGTTTCAATTTTTTCGGCTGTGCACGATATTTGATCAAATTGAGTTTCAATTAAGAAATTATCATTATTACCATTTGTTAAGGATTTAAAGTGAACTTCATCCGCATTAATTTCAGTTTTTATACCAATAGTATTGACAGATTTATTAACTACGAATAATATATCTGGAATTGGAAAATCAGTCGCATTGTTATCTTTTGATACAGCAATAGCAGTACTTGCAGGTTTAGTTAATTTAATCTTTTGATTTGTTTTTAAATTGTGATTTTCAATATAAATTTGTCTTATTGGAATATTTCTTGTTATATTCTTACCAGCAAAGAAAAATGTTTTAGTAATTTCTGTTCCATCAGCATTTCCTAATCCAACGGATTGTTCTGCGTTAAAATATAACTGTTTATTTTTTTTAGATTCAAATTCAGATACTTGTTTACTAATACTAAATTTATTGGTAAGATATTTAACTTCAGATCCTTTAGCATGAAGTGCTGTGTTTGAGAGTCTTTTTACTGTTAAAACATTTATGCTTCTATAGATGTCTTGAATTCTTAAAGTTTCCAATCCAATAGTAATACTATTACCAATCGAAACTGAATTGGGTATGTTAGATACAAATATCTCAGTTGTAATACCAGGTGATGCAGAGAATATTGTTGAAATAGTAGTAGTGGTAAATCTATCTACATTAATTTTAAAGGAATTATTTAAGGATGATAAATCCGAAGATAATCCTGATATAGTTACTAAATCATTTGTATTTAAATTATGATTATCAGATGTAAAGAAATTCACATTATTCTCAGACCAATCAATAATAGTACTATCGTTTCTATCTATGGTAGTTTCTATTTTTTCAACAGATTTACCATCTACTCTAGAAACGATTGAAATTAAACCATCACCAGAGGTACCAGTATTATTAAAGTTCAAAAACTCATTAACTTTATAATTTAAACCACTATTAACGATATCAAATCCTGTTACGGAACCTGATGATATGTCTTCTATTTCCACTTGTTGATCTCTTATATCACTAGTTTCTACAATAAAATCATTAGATGCAAACTTATCCGCAACTTTATAGGGTAAAGTATTTCTTAATATATCATCTGTATTGAAATTAAAAGTGCTTTGATCAATATTAGTGAAATTATCATCTATTAATTTAGATCTATATGAATTACCAATAAAGTATGGGAAACTTGGTATCTCAAGATCACCTAATGTTGCATGATAAGCATAAACTCCTTCAGGAAATTCTTTTGTTTTTTCAAATCTACCATTATGTTCATCCAAATCACCAGAATTATCAAATTTATAATCTTCTATGAAAAAACCTTCAGGTCTTCCAGGTGGTCTATCCTCAATGTTACTAAGACTAGATTTATAACCAGACTTTAATTTGGTGTTTACATTTGAAAATTGTTGTGGATCACTACTACCAAAAGGTCCATATATTGGATTTCCATCGTAAGCCCAACCTATTAAATCAGATTTACCAAGCAATGATGTTGAATAACCAACAAATGAATATTTTAAATTATTATTTAAATCTTCTATTATTTGATATCCATCATTTTTTATCTTTGGAAATGAATTAGAATCACTAGGATTTGTTAGTCCATATTTTAAAAATTTATTAACTTTTAAAGATCTTACCTCAGTATCAAATATTACATCTTTACCTGCGGGTTCGACTTTTATCTTACTATCAGTGGAATATCCAATACCTGGATTTACAATTACAACACTTTTCAATACACTTGTATTTCTAATTGAATCAAATTCAATTATTGGTCTAAACTTTGCACCCACTCCAGATCCTGTAGGATCTATAATTTCAATATTTGGTTCTGAAAAATATTCTTTACCATAATTTTCAATATTGAGTGCCGTGACTTGACCATTATCTATTATTGGTCTTATTGATGCAAATTTTCCATTTTTTAATGTTACAGTTGGTTTCTTATGATTATTAAGTACATTTGATCCATAACCTGTTCCTTTTTCGTATAAGTATCCTTGTATTATACTTCCTCTTACTTTAGGTGTAATACTATAATTAATAGTAGTATTTCCAATACCAACTTTAAAAAGGAAATTTGCAGTAATTTCTGGGTATGAAAAAATTTGATATCCTGTTCCTTTAGTTGAAAATTCTACAAATTTACCTCTTTCGTAATCTTCAGTAATTGTTCCCCCCATACCAGCATTTGCAACTCTGAAAGAATTATCATCAACTTTTATAATTTGATAATAATTAGATGTAGTTGTAATTCCTGTTGATGTTGTTAATCCAGTAATTGGTGTACCATCAGAAGAATAGATGATAAATTCACCATTATTAAATCCATGATCTTCAAAAGTAACCAAATCTAATATTGTGTTTATTCCTACATTTGAATTTACTCTAAGTTTTCTATTGGTATATCCCTCACCTTCTTCAACCACTCTAACATCTACTAGTGTATTAACTAAACCTACTTTAAAAGCATGTTCACCTGATACATTTTTTCCATTAAAAGTTATTGCATTTTCAGGTGGAGTTGCTATAGCATTTTCCCTTGTTTTATGTAATTGAATACTGTTAGAATTAATAATACTAGGATAATAAACCGATCTATTAATTAAAGTATTTGAAACTCCTGTTCCAATACCTGGATTATTAAAGGAATCATAAATTATTTCATCTCCAGCGACAAAATTATGTGGTTCTGGAAAAACTATTAAATGAGAAGTTGTATTTATTCCTCCACCATTTGGTCTTATTCGAGTATCAAATAAATTTACTCTAAATCTTTCCCCCAAAATTGGTTCTAAAACACATCCACTTCCATTTCCACCCACAACCTCTGCTGAAATAACCTCAGAAATATCAAAATTTTGAGGATCTGCGTATATTTCTTTCACTTTTCCACTTATAACAGGTTGAACTAAAGCAGTGGTTCCAATCCCTGCGTCTATTGATATCTCAGGTAGATTAATTACATCATAATCTTGACCACCATCTAATATATTAAATTTAGTTAAAGGACCAAAAAATATATTATCCGTAGATTTATAATTGGTAATTTCTACACCATTTACCAACATTCCCGTTTGACCTGTTGGAGTCAATTCTTCGTTACCATTAGATATATTTTGACTTAATGGAAATTTCTTTACTAATTTTTGAGGACTTATTATAGATGATTTTTGTGAATATAAATCAAATTTAATTATCCCATTATCAGAATTTCTTGAAAAAGTTAAACTTTGACCACCATCAATATTAGTGGGTGCCGTATATAACTTTATCTTCTTTTTTGTTGAATCTATTACATCAACATAATAAGAACCTGTCTTTATACCTACAAGTCCACTTCCGTTTGAATAAGAGTAAAATATCTTATCACCACTTATAAATGGAACATCTTCTGGAAAAATTATAGTATTAAAATCTTGTTGATCATCTGTGTTTCCACTCAAACTATCAACATTTGATATATCAACTGATATAGTTTTTATGTTAATATTAATTTCTTTGGATCTTTCAGATGATGTATTGTTAATAAAAGATGGTAATGAATTAGATGTCACATAAGCATTTTCTGAATTTTTTTCAATATATACATTTTGAACATCTGAAATAATTTTATTATTACCATATTCTAAAGGTGCTCCAGTACTCGATGCTTTGTTAATTATTTTTCTTAATTTTAAATTTTCAATTTGTGATGCACTACCTAATGGTGGTTGATTATTATTAATTTCACTTGGAACAGTTAAGTATTCTAAAGATGCTTGTGTGCCACTAAGTGTCACTGAGTTTGAAGTCACACTCTCAACAAAAGGTGGGTCAATATTTATCGAACCGTGAATGGGATTTGAATTTGGAACAATTATATTATTAGTATCCCTCATTACTATCTCAACAAAATCACCCTTTTTTAAACTTGAATCATCTACTGTGCTTCGTAAAAAATACTCCGATTCAGATAAACTATCTACAAAGTAAGAAGAACTAGTATTGTAAATCCAAGAATTACAAAATTTTTCTTTATAACTTGAATTATTATTTTCAACTTGTTCACCTAAACCTAAAATGGATATGAAATCACCTTCTTCAACATCAACTTTTTCAATTTGTTCAAAATCTGCCAATACACCAGTCAATCTTAAAGTAACTTTTTTATTAATATCTCCATCTTCAAATCCAAAATATGTAATATCAGATCTAATATCTTCCAATGGATTAATATCAACATCTATACCCGTGCAATTTAAAAACTGATTTACTGTTTTATCCGTATACTGAATAGTGTTGATTCCAGATATTATTGTGCCTGTAGTTCCAAAACCAACTGTTGAATCAACTGATATTATAGTATCAGTTGTTGATACCCCTGATAAAACTTTTGTGGTTGGAACAACAACAAAATCATTTTCTATATCTGAATTTTCATCATAACCAACAAACAAACCTATTTTAAAGTAAGTAGTAATTCCAGTTACTCCAGAATTTCTCTCAAATGGTTCTATCTTAGAAATGGATGCACTTTTACTAGAGTCTAAATCAGTTCGAAAAAGTGTTTGACCAGTTAAACCTTTCAACAAGGATTGACCCTCAAGTTTTCTTGGATTTCCTGATATTAACTTAGCTATACAAACTCTTCTTCTAACATACTTGGAAAAAGATGGTTTAATTAATTTCTCTTCTAAATTTAAAATTTTTGGAGTTATTCCGTATAAAATATTAAAAAGAATTCTAAAAGATTCCTCTGTTCCTTTTGTTTCATATAATGATCTAGCTTCACTTATAAATGTCCCAACATCCAACTTTGGTTGAAAGTCTGTTTCTTCTAATCCAGGTAAAAATGTTTTTTTGAATTTTTTATAAAATTCTTTTAAAAACAGAGAACTTAAGTTTTGAACTGTAGATAAATTTTCATGTTCTGATGCAGATGAGGAACTGAATACTAAATCTTCTTCATTCATTTCCGAATGATAGCTAGTAATACCACTAAATCCACGTTCACATCCAATAAAGGAATTTGTGGTAATTCCAGTGTAAGTGATTATTTCATTATCAATCTTTAATAAACCATATTCATTTGGGAATCCTTTTGTGTTAGTAACATTGATTGTTTCAGCACCAATTGTGGTAAGACCAACTGTGGTAGAACTATCAACTATAACTTCTGGAACTAAATTATTAACATTCAAATAACTTTCTAAATTATCAACGATATCAATAGGACCACCTTGATATTCTTGTGAAATATAGTATTGTTTTAGAAAATCAACAGTTTTATCACTCTCATCCCTAATAAAGTTAGGAAGTTGATTTGATAGTATATCTTGTACCTTAACTTTGCTTACAATGCCTGTTTCTATCATTTTCTAATTATTTCTCCGTTTGGATAACTTGATGAATAAAAATCTCGTACAAATTGTACTCCAGAAACTTCATCACCCGATGAAATAACGTCTCTAATCATATTTATTGAGCTATTAGAAATGTTTAAATCCACATATAAATCTTTTAATCCTACTACATCATTTGATCTTGGAAATGCTTGAATTTCAATAACGTTGTTTGGTTTAACTGATGATAAAAAATTAATTGTAGATATATTAATTTCACCTTTCTCATAATCAACAGATCCAGCAGAAGAAACTACACTTTCAATTTTCCCATCATCAAGTATCTTAATTATCCTTAAAATACCAGTTTTTAAATCAGAATTAGGAATATCTGAGAAGTATAATGTTCCAGATTGTCCAAATATGGTAAATCCTGTTGATTTTATATTAAATCCACTTTTATCAACATAAAATTTATTACCAAAACATAGTTCATATTGAGCAAATTGATTTATTGCCACATTTAAATCTCTTCTTATTATAATTTGAGTAATATTAGAGGTAATTGATTGATCTGTATCATCAATAGTTTTAAGTAATTTACTATATTTTAATCTACCACCAAATTTATTCAAATTAATTGATTTTGAGTATGCAGTTAAAGAATTTATGATATTTGTCTTTAATGTATTTACATTTGATGTTAACGAATCATTATAATAGACATTTGACACAATTTCAATATATAATAATTTCAAGTCTATTAATTTTTGATTAATACCTGAAATAGAATATTGTTTTAAACCAGATAAAATTTGATTTTTTGAAAAATCGGAAACTAAATTACCATTTTTTGGTTTTATACTGATTGCAACAGTTCCAAACTCTGGAGGATCTAATTCTTCACCACCAATCACTGAAACTGACTCAGTATTTGGGTAAATTTTCTTAATTATAGCTTCATAATCCCTTGCGGTCACTGCTCTGTTTTGAGCAGCATATGTAATAGGAGAAAAATATTTAACAGAGTCAATTGGTTCAATATCTCCACCGTTTTGTGATTTAGAAACTGTTTTTACAGAAATATTATCAGCATTAACACTTACATTATTGCTATCTACTATTTTTCCACTAAAAACAAATTTTTGAGCACCATTTCCTTCTTCACCATCAGTGGTAATATACTTTACTAAGATTTCATCACCATCTGCACCACTACCACCTGAACTACTACCTAATTTTTTACCGAAAAATCCATCCCCAAATTTTAATTCGTATTTTTCATCTTGAATTTCGTTTATTAAATATATTTTTGATTCAGAGTTAACATTTATAATATTATCCACAACTTGATACTCAACTCCTCCAGAACTTCCAGAGTCTCTAACAAAAACTACAATTTTAGATACATCAATTGAATCATTGTCTAAAATAAATCTCTGGTCAAGTGATCCATCATATGTAAATGTTCTTTCTAAATAAATTCCTTGATAAACATTCACATTTTCAAATTTTGCTTTGCCATTCACAACGGTTGTGCTAATTGGTTCAGTAATTGCAAAGGTATATGTCTCATTATTTACATCACCAGTGCATACTAAACCCTCTTTTAAGGTCACTGAACTTACATTATTAGTTATTTGTACATCAAAAGATATCTGTGCGTTTGCTGCCGTTTTTGATCGTGGTGTATATCCAATATTGTTCGCTAATGATACAACATTTTGCCTCAAAGTGGCAGAATCTAGGAAAGATTCATTCACAACCATATTTGAGTTGAATGCTGTGATGTAAGTATTGTATGCTAATGTGTCAATTAAGACAGAAAAGTTTGATCCATCAAAGTCAAAGTCCGTAAAATTGGAATTTGCACGAAGATAGTCCTTAATTGACGTTTTTATTTGATCGAAATCAAGATTTGTAAAATTTGAAAAAGGCATATTACCTTGTTGCCTCTAATATAAATGAATATTCCTGAGTTGGGAACTCTTGACCGACAATATCATAAAATACAGTGACTTCAAACTGATTTTCATCAGGAAATGGGTCAACTTCAACCCTTACATTATCAACTCTTGGTTCAAAATTCTTAACCGAAGTCTTAATTTGGTCTTGAATGATGCTAGAAGTACCAAAATCTACAAAATCAAAGAGACTTTTATACACATCTGACCCAAAATCAGGATTAAAGAATTTCTCAGTTGGTATTGTCTCTACAATATTACGTACAGATCGAGCAATTGCTCTTTCATTCTTTAAAATAGGTAGATCTTTAGTAACTGGATGGGGTTCAAACGATAGACTTATGTCTTTAAACGCTCTTGATACCCGTTTATTTGCCATGAACCAAGTTTTATATTTATTTATACCGTTTTTTTAACAAAAATTATCCGAGTTCTGGTTCAATATTGACATTTACGACTCCTTTTTCCATATTTGCGGTATTTCCTCCTCCAACATTGATATTTTCTTCAATAATTATAGGTTCATTTGACCTTTCCTTTGCTGTTTTCCAAAAATAATTTTCCTCTGACCCTAATCCATCACGATCATGACCATTCTCCACCTGATAATACACGGTTGATACTTTAAAATCAGGAATCTTAGGTGTCTCAGGAGTGATACTGTTGTCATAAATCCTCATTCTGTTGTTTGGATAGAGACAAAACTGCCCATTGTCCAATTCTAAGAGGTTATGAGACTTATGTTCGGCAGGTTGTTCACTTGTTGAGTAGTCAATTGCGTCTACATCAGAGTGATAGTTGTCAAGAGTACATATGTACGTGCCCGTCTGAGTGCCAAAGTCCCTTGTATACACTTCATAGTGCATTGAACCGATAAATTGCTTCTGGACGGAGATTACACCATAGTCCATACAGTTCCAAAACTGTAGATTATGAAGAGTCATGTCAGGATCGGGTATTTCTGGAGACGAGAGAAACGCAGAGATGGGCAACTTATCAAACATGGCGGCATACTCAGGGAGATAAGTTTCAAAATAAAAGGCACGACCAGGTATACTCTTGGCGGATACCCAGACTCCCTTGACAAATTCACCATGACCACTCTTATGGTCGGTTAGATATTCTTTTCTCACCCAGACTTCATAGGAGGGTAGATTGGTAATTAGTGTAGACATTATTTGTGATGAAAAACTTCAACGTAAGATTGACATTTTGGACAAGTAAAATTTGAAAAGAAGTCGTATTCAGACTCTTCTCCATCATTTAAATCATCCATGGAGGTATCTCCACCCCATATTAATTGTGTTCCACAGTGCCAACAGTTCATTCTTTCTTATTTTGAATTTCAGTTGTTAAATCGAGAGGGTTCGGAAGTTTGTTCTCATAAAACTGTTGAGCAAGATCTTCCATTAAATCAAAGTATTCCTCTTCTGTTAGATTCTCACCGAGAATCTTTTGTCCTTGACGGACTCTATATAACTCTTGTTTTTTCATGTCCTACACGAATTCGAGGGTCACACCATATTTTAAATCCTGCTGCAATCGCATCGAGACAAAACGAGACATCCTCGCCGCACATATCCTGTACCTCACCAGACTCAAAGACCTGCATCTTTGGAGCAAACCATGGATATGGAAGTCCTTCGTGTTCGAATACACCCTTTCTTATTAATAACCATCCGAAACCTGTATAGTCTACGGTAAAGGGTTTGCGTCGTTTTGATATACTTTCGATGGTTTCGTGATTCATTACACCACCATTATTACGAAAATCATCTTCCTCTAACCAATGAGCAACCGATGTAGTCTTACCATCTTCGGTACAATACCAACCTGCAACAATTTCTCTTTCTTTTTCTCCTTCTGGATTGGCATCAAGAATTAACTGAAAAAACTTCTCTGAGTTGAAAACAATGTCAGAGTCAATCCATAACTGATAATCATACTCCAACTTTCCATCCCATGGAATTTGATTTGGTCCTCGAAGAACGTTTGCACCAAGACACTTACAACGGGCAAAATTAACCATTGATGAATAATCCTGTGATATCTGTATGCTTGCTCCTGACTGTACAAGGTCAAAACAGAGTTGTACGAAATTCTTCAAGTATACGTAAGAGACTCCTCGACCTGGTAAACAAAATACTATCTTTTTTCCTTTTACTAATTCTCTTGCTCTTTCATAATCCCATTCGGGTTTTTTCTTCACGGCAGGTTTTGCCGCCTTTACTGTAAATCCTTTTGCCATAATAGATGTGTATCAACTCAATTATACATTATTATATAGTGGTTGTCAATAAGAAGATTCTAAAATTGTAGAGTCTTCCACACCCATCTCTTGCACCTCTGTATATGTAATTTCTTCTTTCCAATATGATGTATAAAGTTTATTCCATATGATATGGAATTCTTCTTCGTTCAAATTCTTGAACAGGCATTTATCATTCAAATAAATGTGGTAACTTTTATTCATCTTCTTTGGGGGAAATGCAAAAACTTGGTTCTTCATCATACTTTTTTTCATAGTCATACCCATTTACAACAACCACTGGTGCAATTACTGAATGAAACTCTCGAAAGTATTCTTCTCGACTTTTTGCATACTTACGTGGTTCTTTCTTTTTAGTCATCCTCTTTGAGAGTAAGGTAAATGCCATCTACATCTAGATTCCATTTTAGCACAATATCCTCATACCAGTCAAGTTCATTTACAACTTCTTCGGGAATTGTCATATGATATCTGTCAGTTACTGGGTCAATCTCTACAGTCGAATAAATTTCATCAAAATTTTTTTTCATTTCGGAAAACCTAGTGGTCGTTTTTATATATGCGAAAATTTTTTTTGATTGATGGAATTTATATCTGCCTTTCGTAACACTTTGTAGGTTAGGTTCCCATGCCGTTTTTATATAAGGGGGGCATCAACGCCCCCACTGCTGCATGCACGAACGAATGACCCCTACACGTTTGAGAGTGTAAGGGGTTTGCTGAATACGACCATGCTGTCATAGAAGTCAATCGTTGCTGTGGTGCGGTTGTCATGTAGGAACCACTGCCAGTTCTTTTGAAATACAGACACACCGTATGCGACCTCATACAAAAATGCGTTGAGTCTGCTTTTTGTGGTGTTAGTCTCCCACCCGCATGAACTGATCCATGCCTTACCCTTAGTGTGGCAATAGTCGGCAATGCGATGACCGTGTAAGTAAACGGAACTCATGTTCTCTGCCTTGTCATAACGCACCATTGTGTTAGACTTAGAGAAGTTCTGCTTGTTACGAACTGCTGAATTCATTTGCTGTTCAATTAAACGCATGTTGGGAAGAGGGGGTGAATTGCTTATGTACCTATTATAACCGATAGGTCTACGGTGTGTAGTCAGTATGTGACACTTAATTAATTGGTCTACGCTGTTCCCGAACGTATAACTCTTTGTTTATCATGTCATCAAGTTCGGGTGAGATGTCCTCTTTAAGGCAGCTGCGTAGGTAATTACTGGACGCTCTGCGTACGTCGTCAAGTGTGAAATCTTCCATCTGATAATGCATTATTTCTTATTAACCTCCCTATAATCAAGATGACTGGCGATTGCCATGCCTACGGTATAAAGAGCATAGCAACCACCGATTATAATAAAAAGTTCCATTAGTGTAATACTCCTTTTACGTCGTTTGATAGGATAGTTGATTTACCATTGCACACGTTGTCAATCAGATTGTCGAACGTCTGCACGTCCCAGTCTTTTTGCTCTGCCACGTCGTTTGAGTATGCTTCCATTAAGACTTCATATAGGTAGTCAAACTGACACGGTGTTAATTCAATGTTAATTCCACGATTAAGTCGTTTGTCTGGTTTATGCATAGTGTGGGAAATTTGCTTATGTATACATTATAAACACGAATGAGATTAAAATAAACCCACCGTGTGACAGTTTATTCACTGTCATACTCATCGCCCGTATAGGAATAAAACAGCTGATAATAGAGATCGGACTTTAAGTCGAAGAGGTCAAAATCCCCTTCGTTATAAAGTTTGAGAATTTCGTCGTAGGTATTTTCGTTCATTATGCGAACTCCCTTACGTATCCGTTCTCTGCCTTGATAAATCTGTCAAGTGTTGGGATGTCTA
>VTLG01010411.1_pt1 | contig 33454 bp, 64 predicted proteins | sample 4694571 | NCBI WGS metagenome assembly VTLG01 (sample SAMN12604809, study PRJNA352737) | marine metagenome | biome: ENVO:00000447; feature: ENVO:00000209|ENVO:00000569|ENVO:01000036; material: ENVO:00002151; isolation source: viral sequences binned using virsorter ...
GTCTAAAAGTTCTAATATCAATATCTTGTTTAGCTTGTTCTATTTCTTCTGGTGTAACTATACCACCCTCAATAGTCGTATATTGAAAAGACTCCCAATCATCATCTTGCTTTCCTTTTAAATACATCTCATAACTCCAATTGCCATAACCTTTTGGAGTTCCGCACATCAATACATGGCCAAGTCTATCTGATATTGATGCTCTTAACACCTCAAACCAAGTTCGTTTATCTATATCTGCAAACTCATCTAAAATTAAAAAGTCTAATCCTGTACCTCTTAATGAGTCATAATTATCTGCACCCTTTAGTGATATTTGACTATTTGTTTTTCTAATAGTTATTGTCATTGTAGTTTCGTTAATATCCTCAATCCAATTAAATTGGTTAAGCATTTCTTTAAGAGTTCCCCACACAATCTCTTTAGCCATTTTAAATGTAGGTGCTACATACCAAATTCTTCTATTTGGTTTACAAGCATATTTCATCATTTCAGTTACAGCTAAATAAGTTTTACCAAATCTACGACCTGATATTAAAACTCTAAATCTAGCTTGTGAACTACTTACTAGATGCTGAGGTTTTGTTAGAGTTATTTTCATTACAGAAATAAGAAACGTATAATTTATTTTTATTAAATTTTTCCTGAAATTCGTTAGTTACTTTTATTGTTACTACAGCACCATGTTTAGTGCAATCTGTCCAACTATTAAAAGATGTTGGGTGTACTACAGGCGTATTACACATTCCTGTCATAGCAGAGCAAATAGTATAGGCTAATATAAACTTCATTAGCTTAATGGGTTTTTAGATGCTTCTTTTAACTCTTGTATCTCTAGCTTTAAAACTTCTATTTCTTTTTGTAATATTTTAATAGCAGAATTATCATGTGAGTGATCGTTGTTATGACCATGTGTTTCTAATTCTTTTTGTATTAAAGCTATATCTTTATTAATATCTAATATTGCAAATCCATTGTTTTCAATGCCTGATGTATCTGGTGCAGTTACGTTTTTTAATTGTTCTATACTAGATTCCATATTAGCAAATTTAGTAAATCCAGCACCAATAGATGCAATAAGACCTAACACAACTACTATGTTTGTTAGATTGTCTTGTATTTTTTTAACCATTTTTTAACTCCTGTAATTCTAAAAGTAATCGTTTTTTTTTAGACTTAATTTCATTTAGTTTTTTAATCTTAACTTCCATTATATCATTAGCAGTATATTTAACTAAATCAATATCTGCATATATAGACCTATTATCAAATATCTCTATCTGATTCAAATAAATATCTTTAGGCTTGTAAAACTCCACATTGTTATAGGCTGTTAAAGAGGCTTGATCGCTTTGCATAGCATCTAGTTTAATAATGTTTTTAATAGTTAGGTTTTTAGCACTATCTTTAATTTGAGCATCTACTTTGGCCATAATCTTATCTATCTTTGGCTTTTTAGTTTTCTTACTAGCTACCTTTGTTTTAACTTCCTCTTTAGGTGCTTCTTCTTTCGCTTCCTGTGGTGCTTCCTCTATAACTTCTTCCTCTTTGGTTTCTTCTGTAATTTGCTCTGGTTCTTCCTCAATTATTTCTTCTGGCATTTCCTCTTTAGCCTCTTTAATAATTTCTTCTGTAATCATTTCTTCTTCTGGTTTTTCTTCTATAATTTCTTCTACAGCTTTAGGCATTTCTTCCATTATCTCAGGTTCTTTTTCAGGCATAGTTATCATCTCAATAAATTCTTTGATCTCTATTTCTTCTTCCATTGGTGGTGCTTGTACTATTTTAAATTCTTCTTCAAACTTAAATTCTTGTTTTATTTCTACCTTTTTAAATATCTCCTCTTGTAGTTCCTCAAATACATTCTCTATTTCTGTGATAAGTTCATTAGATAAAACCTCATTATCATATGTCATAGTAACAATTATATTATCTACATTTGCCCCACCTAAATTGGCTGGTGCGTTAGCATCAGTTCCAGCAATATTAAGATTACCTAAATTAGAATCTACTCCATTATAAGTAAGTGAATCTGTAAAGTTAGCACCATTAATTCCTGTAACATCAGTTCTAATCTTTGTACTTGTGGCTAATACGTTACCATCTGAGTCTTTGATTTTAAGTGTAATTGTAAATGTGTCAGCATTACCTTGACCACCCCAACAACCAGCAACAGCACACTCTCCATTCTGTACTTCTACTGTACTATTTAGTGTAATACCATTATCTAACATAGCTTGTGATATGGTATCTGAGGTTAAATTAAATTGTTGTTCTATTGAGCCACTATCTCCAAACTCTAAATCATAATTACTAGCAACATTATTAAGAGTACAGCAATCGTTTAATACTTCAACATCTCCATTGGTAGTCCAACCATTAGCATTTCCTGTTTCAAAGTTTCCATTTGTAATTAGGTTATTTGTCGTTATTTCTTCGGCTGAAGTTGTGAGGGTTAATATCATCAACAAAACGATTGATACGATATACTGCATATGCCATTACTCCTATAAATATAATTAACCAAATCATTCTAATATTAATTTTTTAATTGATTTAGAGCCATCTATATTTGACTCTAATTCTGCCATAGATTTTATGCACTGATATTGAATATTATTATTTTTATTCGTTCTCATTGCAACCCTTTTGCCTTTTAAACATTCACTCATTGTTTGTTGTATTCTGTGTTCCTTAATCTCTCCATTGACAATCATAAGTAAAGCTATAATTAACTCTGTCATAATATTTTACCTTTGTTTTCTCCTTTTTTAACAACGTACTTTTGTGTGCCATGTTTACCTGTTTCTACTTCTTTTTTTAAATCTTTTGTCATACGCAGTTCTTCATTTTCTTTATTTATTTGTGCAATATGATCTAACACTTTTTTAGTGACTCTACTTGTTGCCATTTGCTCTTACCTTGTCTTTTAAAGTTTCTATATCTTCTAATGCTTTTTCTAATTGATCTCTTAAAAACTCTATATTTACTTTATTAGTCATATTCATCTCTTGAGTTTCTTCCATCTTTTCAACAGACTTGTACAAATCTTCTAATAAAAAATGTTGCTCTTGATCGACAGGCACTTGTTCACTTTTTTTAAGTAAATCATTTTGGAATAATTCTCTTGATGTTTCTAGTGAAGTAAGTCTGCTTGTTACTTCTGTGTATGCAAAGACACCCATTGCTACTGCAACAACAATACCAATCATATTTTTCATTGGCATACTTACTGATGTATTTTCAGAAATTTTCATTTTGTATGTAACTCTAATGTTTTAGCTTCTTGTTTATTTAGTTTTTTATCTATCTTTTCTCTTTTCTTAATTCTTTTTACATAAGTTTCATAGTCTGGTCTTTCATGGTCATACTTATTCCATATTGCTAAAGCATCTTTACCTATCTTACCATCTACAGGGCATGGAGTTCCAGCATTAATCATGGCCTCAAAGACTCTTTCGTCTTGGCATAATAAAGCAACTGAGCCTACTTTCATTCCAAAGTCATATAATACTTTAGCTAATTTAATTCTTTCACAATTCATATCTCTTGTTGTTTTACCACCTGAAAAGCCTGTACCAAATGTTTGAATACCTACTGATACTCCTGTTGCACAAACGTCTTGAGATTGAGCAGAGAATGATGGTGCTGACGCAGTTGGTGGTGCAGATTTAACATTAGAATGATTAGTAGAGGTAGATGTAGTATTTGATGATGACCCTGATTGGTAGGTTGTACTAGATGATGAAGTATAACCACCCTCAATAGCTGTATTTGAACCAGATGTATTAGTTTGTGTACTATCTGGGTAAGCTGGTTTCATAAATGCTAATATGCAAAATAAAACAATTAATATTCCTGTAAAATAATAATTCATGCGACTTATCTCCATGCTTTTATACTCCAATAAGCTGGGCTTAAATTCTTTTGACCTTTTACTTTTTTAAGAACTCCACCCATACGAGCCAAAAAGCTACGTTTTCTAGCTGGGATATGTTTTTTAATAGACATTTCTTTAGAGCCAAAATTAACCTTTTTAACTCTGCCTGTATTTCTGTCTTTTACAAATACTTTAAATTTCTTAACATCTCCACGAGATGGTTTATTTAATCTAACAGTTCTACCTTTGTATTTAGCCATGTGTGTTAAATACCACACAACAATATAAATTTAAAGATTATCTTTTAAAATGTCGTTTTCGCCATTTGTTGCATACATAAGTATCTTTAACTCCTCTAGTTTTGTAGAGTCCGCAGAAAGAATGCCTATTTGAAAAAAGTCCGCAGTTCCCACAGCTACCCTCTCTTGTTGCTGGTCTATAATCTTGTGGCATTTGATATGGAATAAACTCTCCATTTGGATAAAAGCTACTGCGTTTCTTTTCCATTTTCTATTAGCTTTCTTAAATCTTTTGCTATTGTTAATGCTTTATTTAATTTTCTTAAAGCTATATCTCTTTGAATCTTTGCTTGGTCACATTCTGATCTAGCTTGATCTCTCTGCTGTCTTAATTTTAAAAATGTATTTTCTCCAATTATATTACTTTCCTTGTCCACGATATTTTCCTTTCCCTCGTTGTCTGCGTTTGTTTTTATTCATTGTGCTTGTTATTGGTCGTCTGCCAATAGAAGTACCTTTTTCTGTTTTAGTGTATTCTACTGTTGCACCAAATAGATTACCTTTTTTTTTAGCCATTTACCTCGTCAGCTTTAGCATCAATAATTAATGGTAGTGGTTCAACAATACTTTGAGTTTCAATTTTATCTCTCATATTTAATTCTTGTTTCGAGAGCCAGATGAGAAGTTTATCGTTACCTTTTAATGCTTTCTCCCAAAGTTTCTTTCTTAAACTAGCTTTACCAATGTTTTTATTTTCTGCTACTAAATCGGCATATCGTCTTTGTAGTGTTCTAGCAGATATTCCTACAACAGAACCTATTTCTTCTTGAGTACATCCTATCTGACTAAGTTTTGCAATAACATCTTTATCTAGTTTTTTTTTGGGTCGCCCTATAGATTGTGTTTTAATTTTGTTTTTTGCCTTTATTTTGTCGTTTTTCATATTCGATTCTTATACCTCATTTCCCCAACAATCCCAACCCTCTGTTCGTTGTCTAGCAAATAGTTCTATTCTTGGTAAATCTCCACAAAGTTCTACAATTCTATTTCTAATATCGTCAGGTTTTTTACTATGTTGTTCTAATCTACTTACTATTAATTGTCTTACAGATTTAGATATTCTTTTTGTTTTACCTTTAGTTGCTAATAAACATTGTTCAGGGTTACATCTTGTATAATAACCCATGCCTGTAAAATACCCATCTGATTTTTTGTTTTGTTTTACCCAAGTGAAAGCTACTGTTTTATATTTAAAACCCCATCTTTTAATAGTTTCCAAAGCTTCAGGAAGCATTGAGTCGATAATCCATATGAATAAGATGCAATCATCATCAGAAATTGTAGAAACAGGTAAATTATAAATATCATTAACATTGAGGCAATTATAATGCTGTATAGCAGATCGTTTAGTGCCTTTATCAGAATATGTTTTAAAGTTCCATGCTGGGTCTGCATAAATAATATTATACTTTTTTTTTGGAAAAGGTATCAAATCTCTACCTTTTTCATCTCTTTTATGCAACCAATAGGAAAGACATTTACATCTCCAAATACTGCTTCTTTATCATCATGTGAAGCAAAAGTTTTTAAAAAGTTTTTATCTTTAGAAAATACATAAGCCTGAGTTACCATAATACTAGGCTCAAATTTTTTTATATCATCTACTGTATGCCAACCAGAATCTCCTGTAGGGTCTGAAAATTTAATGCTATAGAAGTAGTATTTCTTTTTAGATATTGAAATGTGTCTAAATTTTGACTTTTTTCTGACCATATTATTCTATCGTTAATAATCCACCATCTAACACAACTTTATCTTCAGTTTCTATCCAAACTCTAGCACCACATGGTAAAGGTTTATTTGGTTTATAAACTAATTTAGATTTTCCTAAAATATCTACTTCTTTAGCATAATTGTTAGATTTTGATGTTTTAACAGTTATTACAGGTTCTTCAGTGTTATTTTTTTTATTAGATCGTATTTTATGTTGATTAATGTGAATTTTTTTTTTCATTAATGCTTCTTAGTATTATTGCTTTCTACTATGGCCTTATAAAATTCAAGTTGCATCTTTAACCTTTTATTTTCAATAGAAAGAATAATCAATCTTTTTCTGACATATTTAAAAATTCTTAGTATTGATCTCATTGATAATCTTTTAAAGGCTCATCTTTCCATTTGTGTCTTAAATATTTTTTCCCATCTTTTTGCAAAATATCGTGATTGTTCCATTCTCCTACTACTTTATACCCATTATTCACATTCTTATCTTTGCTAGACTTACCATTTGATATATGTGTATTGATATTGTGTATTGACACTTGTTGCGATAGGTGGGCTGTAGGTGGTTTTTCTGAATCTACATACTGATATAAGTCATAATTTATAAGGTTAATAATAGATACTTTTCGGCTAGGGTGGTTGTTGCTGGGCTGTAGCTGGGTCGTTCTAGTGCTAATCATTTTCCTACGCACTAGCCGTAGTATGAAAGAACGCATTTCAGAATAAGTCATACCAAATCTTTTAGCTGTAACTCTTAAAGGCATGATGGCCTCGCCTCGTTTAATAAAAACATCTGAATCTAAAAATTTTAAAGTAACATCTTTATGCGAGGCTGAACTTATAAAATATATCCAACAACTTGCCTGTAATAAGTTTTTAAATACAGGGCTTGAATATATATCTCTGTATAAAATAAAATAACCTCTCTTTTTAGCCATTCTTACTTTCTTTCTCGATTAACTCAATTAATTGTTTTTTTGTGTAGTCGTTTAATAATGTTTTAATTATATTTATGGTCTTTTTTTGTTTTTCGTAAAGTCTTTGTTTATTTGCATCAATTATTTCAAAATGTGCTTCATTCATTTCTGTCATTGTTCTCTCCATTGTTATAGTTAAAAAAATTATTTGCTTCTTCTATATTTTTAATTTCTTTTAAAGTTTTTCGTAACATTTCGTGTTCAGTTCCATACATAGCTTCAAACTCTTGCTTACAGTTATGAATACTAAATTGTCCTTGATGATGATCTCTGCAAAGAGGAATAGTTTTGTAGTGGCTTGATCTCATACCCATTCCCAAGCCTACAGGCCTTATGTGATGCACGTTAGCTGGTCTTTGGCACACCAGACACCCTAAACTAGCAACCTTACTCATATGCTCTCTTTCGAGCCTTGTTGCTACTTTCTTTTTTGCCATACTATTGCTTTTCTTCCATATTGAGTTGTAACTTTTTTTCCACTATCTTCTATTAAATTTAATACTTGTAACTCTCTAACTCTAGCACACACACTTGATAAAACCATTCCTAATTCGTAAGCTATCTGTTCATTAAAACTTGGCTGTGTTTTTATAAAATTATAAACTTGTTCTCTTTTAGTTTTAATCTTGGGTTTTATTGTGGCTAGTGCTTCTTGGCTAGTCTTGGTGTAATTACAAGACTCGTAATCAGTATCAAATATATCTAACTGTTTCTGCATCTCTTTTCCTCTCTAAAGTGGCTGACCTAAATAAGAGAGAGGTATTCAGATCAGCCGAACTTGTTACCAAGTTATTAGTATTTGATATGAAAATAAATACTTATATCCTTTCGGATAATTCTCTCTAACATATTTTTTATTTATAATCATATCTTTAATTGATTCGTTTTTTATATTACTGATTTGTTATTTCAACAAAATTCTAACGAAATTAGAAAAATAACTGAAAAAAGGTCAAATAAGCTAGGTTTTACGCCAAAAATAACATTTGCATAATACAACCATTTTGGTACATTATTTGTATATGAAAAATAAAAACAAAAGAGAGGAAAACATGAAAAACAGAACATTAGATATAGTTAAAAACAAAGATGAAAATTTAACTTACAATGTTGTTTATAAAAACAAATATACATTAGCTAAAATTACAAAAAATTGGTGTGATAATGGTAAGTATAATTATTGGATTAATTTATTAGAAAATAATTATGGTGCAAGTTACGAACCATTTGATGCTGAAGATAAAAGATATAATGCTTTTGATAGATCATTAAGAATAGTTGAAAATTCTATAATTGATTTAATGAAACAAGTTAGAGATATTAAAAGAGAGGAAAGAGCATAATGAAAACTTTGGTAATTAAAAGAGATAAAACAAAATATAATAAAAAGTATTTTGAAATGAAAATTGTTAAAAAATTCAATACTATTTTTGAAGCAACTGAATATTTACTTAGAGATATGCCAAATGGTAGATTTCATGGTTTAGATGTTTCAGGGTGTGAAATTAAAAAAACTATTGAATTATTATGGTATGACTATTTAGATCAAGATATTTTAGATAATCATACATTGAAAATTACAAACCCAACTAAAATTTTAAAGGAGAGAGCATAATGTTTAAAATAAAAAAAGATGAAAATAATGATGGTATCGAATTTGATACGATTGATATTAGTGATGCTATCAGAGCAAGTGAACATATTAGAGATATGAATGAAACAAATTATTATAATGGTTTTAAAAAAGATGGTGTTGTTAAACCATATTTTGGTCAATGTTCGCTTTGTGCAAAAGGTATAAAAGATCATAAAAATGGTTTTACAATTATTTGTAATGGAAATGACCAAACCATTGTTAGAAGATCGCATTATGAAATTTCAGAAAACTCTGGTGGTGGCATGGGTTGTTTTGATCTTGGTTCTGAGTGTGGAAATAGAGTTAAAAAAGCACTTAGAGAAATTGGTGAAGATTGGAAAGAATGGTTAGGATATTACGAAAAGGAGAGAGCATAATGAAAAAACTAGGTAGAAAAATCAGAATAAAATTTATTTGTACTGATGAGTTGTTAAGAAAAATTTTAAATAATCCTACTGATAAACACTTATACGAAATGAAAGATAAGTTTGCAAAAAAGGAAACAATTAAATTTAATCCTTTTGACAAACCAGAGTTCGAAAAAGAGTTATTAACTTTCAGTAATACTTTTACTTTTTTTAGTTACAAAGACCTTGCTGAAAGATTAAAGGAGTACGAAGAATTTACAATCTTACAGTATCGTATCACTGATAACAATGATGACGCTTTTGAAAGAAAAGAATATGGTCTATGTTGGGCTTGTGATATTACAGGTTTAAATATAGATAAATGTTTAGAAAGATATGTTGATTTAGAAAAATCTAAATATCATATTGAGAGAACTAAAGTTGGTGCTAAGTGGCCTGTAAAAAGAGTTTATTATTATGGGAGTAGAATATAATGAAAAAAATAAAGAAAGTATTAGTTGAACAAGATATTTTAAATGCACCTAAATATCTTAAAACTTTTGAACACAATGGATTTGTATATGGTTTGGAAATTCATTTTGAAGGTAGAGTAATCACTGAGGGTGGTCGTATGGTTGGTGTTTCAAATCCATACATTACTTTAACTAAATATGAAATTAAAACTTATATACATGAAAGATATGATTTTAGACAACCCTTAGAAACTTTTGATTTAGATATTCCACAAGATTTTGCTTGGTCAAAAATTCCTAGTTTTGTAAAACAAAAATTACAGAATAATTTTATTAAAAGTAAATATGAAGAATGGCTAAATGTTTCAAAACTTTCCGAAGAAAAAAGATTTAGTTTTTTAAATTCACTTTCAAAAAAAGATCAACAACATATTATTGAATATGCAAAAAAAGAGGAGAGAATATAATGAAAAAAATAGCATACTACACTTTAGGTTTTACTTTTTCAGTATTAAGTTTAACTGCAATCATGTTAGGTTGCTTACACGTTTGGAGTATATAATGCGAATACCAACTAACTCAAACTTTAGTAAAGAGATTGCTAAACAGTTTAAACAAATTTTCCACCGAGATATGACTCTTGGTGGAATACAAGATTTACAGGAAGAACTTAATTTAATTAATCCTGTAGATACTTATTTGCAAAAGCAAGTAAGTCAAATAAAGGACAAAGCAAATGGACAAGAAACTTCCAAAGTTGCAAATGCAGTACGACAAGTTCATTACGAAAGAAAAGGATTTGTTAAAGAAACTGTTAGCAATAAAGGAAAAGAAAAAAGTTACAGCTTGGAAACTACATCAAATTAAATATCATCAAGCAACTTTATAGAGAGGATAAAAAAGATATGAAAAAAACGATACTTACCCTAGCGATCTCTTGCACCCTATTATCTGCGTGTGCTTACAAACCACTAATTGATACGAGTGGGAGATCAGGAACATTTAATACAGATCAAGCTAAAGAAATAACTAACGATACTCAACATTGTAAAACACTAGCAAAAGAAAACACTACTTTTGTTGGCAATATTGTTTATTGGTCTTTAAGCCCAACAATGGACACAAAATTCGAGTCTATTACTAGAAAATGTTTAACAAAGAGAGGTCATAGTGTACTTAACTAATAATAACCAAAAAGGATTACCAATGCACAAAAGAACAAACACAACAATAGAAGAAGTAAATCAATCAATCCAAGAACTATCATTACAATGGAATGTTAGTGAAAAAGATAATCTTAAAATAGCAACTTGTATTATAGGGCTACAATTAAGAAAGATTAGATTGATGAGAGGTAGAACCCAATCAAGAGTGGCCAAAGCTGTAAATGTTACGTTCCAGCAAATACAGAAATATGAGAGAGGACAAAATGCTATATCCATAAATATAATGATGAAACTATGTGAATATTTAGATGTATCTATTGACTTTTTTATTAAGCCATTAGAAGATAAGCAATTAACATTTTTAAAAAGGAGAGAGAATGTATATCAGATCAAGCAAGACTTCGTGGCAAGATAAACGAATTAACGCCATGAATAGAATAATAAGTAAAAATCAATATAAACACGAACATTATATTGAAGAATATAATAGGGTTTGTGTTTCAAAAGCTAAAAATAAACGAGAATATAAAGGAGAGAATAATGGCAATACATAAGCTAGAACATGGTCATACGATTGAGTTCAATGAAGAAAAGCACGTCTATATACATAACAATGAATATGTAGTTGGAATGAGTACACTACTTGGAAAGTTAGCAAGTCCAATGTTAGAGAATTGGAAGATTAGCCAACAAGTTAATTCTATTAAAACTGAAATGGAACGAGAGGGTATTCCAATCGACCAGATACAGAAGATAGTTACTAATGCTAAAGCTAATGCAAAGAAGTCTGGAGATAATATTTTAAATATAGGCTCTATGGTGCATAAGTTTTGCGAGATGTGGCTTAAAGGAGAAAAATTTACTGACCCAAGTGACCCTGTAATATTAAGTTGCTTTGAGAAGTTTAAAAGGTTTTGGACAAAACATAAGCTAAAAGTTATTGAGTCCGAAAAGGTTTTATACTCTGAGAGAGGATTTTGTGGAACTTTAGATTTAATAGCTAAGGATTCACAAAATAACCTATGGCTCATAGATATAAAAACTTCTAAGGGTTTGTTTCTAAATATGGTTCATCAACTACATGGATATAAGTTGGCCTATGAAGAACAAACAGGAAAGAAGATAAATAAGATGTATATAGTTAGACTCCCTAAAGATAGTGGCGACTTTGAAGCTAGACACGTCTTATACAAAAAGGAACACTTAAATGCATTTCTTGGATTATTGAGTTGTCATAAATCAGAGTTAATGTTTAACGAGTCAGTACGAAAATACAATCAACTAAAAAAAGGAAAACAAAATGTACGAAAAGCCTAAATTCGATAAACCTTTCTGTGGGTTACAGATGACATTAAAACCTACAGGAAAACAAAGTCCAAAATATGAGTATTCTGGAGATGCAAGTAAAATTGTATTTAAATGTAGTTTAACTAAAAAAAAATATATGTTTTCACAAGTTAATGATTGGATATTTAGCCCAGAAGTTCAGGAATATACTAAAGCTGGATATATATTAAAAAATATGGCTAAGACTCAGGAAATACAAAATCCACATCAATATGATAAAGGAAATATTGAATTAGTATTTTCTTTAGTTATGGTAAAGCCATATAAACCTCAACCTAATGTAGATGGCTTTAAGCCTGTAGGTCAAACTATACCTCAGTACACACCTCAACCAATGACTCAAGCCCAACCATCAGCACCAGATCATGCTATGCCTGTTCAGAAAATGAGTGATATGGATGATGAGATTCCATTTTAATGATAGATAAAGATGGACATATAAAAAAACTTTCAAGCGAGATTGAACAATTAAAACGTGATCTCGCTTTTAAGAGAGAAGAACTACAAGCTATGTATATGGAACATAAAGGATTAACTAAAAAGGTAGATATGTTAGAAAAAGAAAATCATAGCTTTAAACAACAAATAAAACAATTAGAACAAGAAGCAGAGGAGATGTTATTATACCCATGATGATATTTGGAAAAACAAAAGAAGATTTAAAAGTGTTAGAATTACACTATCGCAGAGAATGGATTTGCTTTGTAATAGGATTTATATTAGGAGTTATATTATGAGTCTAAGCGATCAATTATATAAAAAATTAGAAGATGCTTCTAATGATTGGGCAGAGTGGCAAAAAAAAACTATTATTTTAGATGAGGGTAGAAAAGCAGTTTTTTCTTCGTGTGTAATTAAACATAAGAAGTTAGTTAAAACTATGAGTGAAGCAGAGCATGAAGCAAGAATAGACCCTGACTATAAAATGATTGTAGAGCAATATGCTGAAGCTGAAAAAGAATTAATTAAAGCTAGATATAGATATACCAACATAGATAGATATGTTAGCTTAAAACAATCAGAGTTAAAAAGAGATTTAGCTTTGAATAGTAAGGTTTAATGAATTCTGCTAACGATATAAAGATTTGCTCCCAATATATGTGTTTAGTAGATAGAGTGGTCAGCGAGAGTTGGCCACTTGTTAAAAGAATTTTGGGAAGAATAAAGATAGTTTTTATAAACGGCTATCTTGTTGAATTGACCCAAAATACTAGGGTGGTGTTTATCTCTCTCTTTGCCACCCTAGTTTCTAGTAATATCAAAATGTTTTAAATCTGTATCTTCGTGAATTTTTTTATAAGTGTATTCAAAATTAATTAAATCAACATCACTTCGTCTTTTTATTTCTTCAATCATTTCATTAACTTTAGTGAAGTATGGGTAGGTATCTATAAATCTAAAATTAACATAACTACCATAAGGATTGTTAGAAGTTTCTAATTGTAGTTCTAAATCAGTAATTACAGCATCAATTTTTAATTTGTCCATTTGGACATATTACTTCTTTTTGTTTCTGTTTAAAACCTTATCCGTCATTTTTGTGCTAAATGTAGCTGTAAATACGATGATTACAAGATACCATACAGAGTCAGGTAGGTCATTGATTATCCTTACCCATTCTTCAAAGTTATCTCTTGTGCTTTCAAACCAACCTGTACTTAACATTGATATTAACCAAATCATTAATATTTCATCTTTCCAACTTTTATCTTGGCTTTTAATTCTAGTTATATCTACATCTTTTGCGGCTTCTATTTCTGCGGCTCTTATTGTTTTAACTTTTTCTGCTTTGTGTTTAAAATGGTCAGTAGCTTTGTTTAAAACAATTTTTGTGAGAGGATTGTTTAATAAACTAAATATCATAAATAAGTATTACTTGTTAAAATTAATAATGTTGTCCAATATATCATAAGAATAGAATAAATTAAATAAGTGAATTTCATTCATTCCTAATATTCCTTATTTTTTATTTTTCAACTCTTTTGCTAGTTCGCAATAATGAATTATCTTATTCCACTTTTCATCAGGGTTTTCTCCATCTTTATTTCGAAGTGCGTATTTTATAATATTACCTTGTATAAAATCTAGATTATTTGCCACTATAAACTCTATAGGCTGTATCTTATATTGTTTGTAGTGTGTACCACCTATTTGCTTGTCAGTGGCTTTCTCTGTGGCTCTGTGTGGCTTCTTGAGGATCATTTATAAGAGTTTACCTATCCATTTACCAGATTTGTTTTTTATAAAAGGTTCTATTATTGGTAGTCCATTATGTATAACTGAACAACCTATAATTGGTCTAGCTTTTTGTAATTTATTATATCTAAATGCAAGTGATTTATTGTTAATCATACAACCAACTTGTAAACCAAAATATAATCCTAAACTATTTCCATAATACCTTACACCCATCAAACTATGATAATGACCTTGCACACAACTCATACCCATACTTTGTGCTAATTTTAAAACATCTGCTGTTTTACCATGACAAAAATAAACTTTACCAAGTGGAGTATCTATTGTTAAATCATCATGCCAAACCCAATTTTTATTAACTTGTAAAAACTCATTATATTTTCTTATATATGCTTTTGGTATTCCATGTTTAAATGCTCGTCTATAAACTAAGCTACCATGATTAGAGTCCAACAAGTCCATCTTAGGAAATAATTTCTCTAGTTCTTTTATTATTGGTAAAGACATTTTTAATTCATCTCCAGCACTAGGAAGATCAGGGTCGCTATCGTGAAATGACATAGCGTGTTTATCTACTTCATCTCCTATATGAATTATTTTGTCAGGGTTATATTTTTTTTTTAATAGTTTTAAATAAGGTAAGAGTTCGTTTACATGATATGGTATGTGAGTATCAGAAATAATAAGAACACTTTTATAAATCATACAAGTGTAACTTGTAGCTTATTTTGATAATAATGTAAATATTACATAACCCATAGCACTAATCAATGAGCCTGTACAAATTAATAAAATTTTTTCTAATCGTTTTACTCTTTCTTCTATTTTATGAATTTTATCATGAGTTAATTTCTGCATGATACGACATAGCTTTTCGTGTGATTCTATTTTTTGCAATGCGTTTAACTTAGGCATTACTTTTTCTTTTTTTTTTTATTTTTTTTCTTTTTAGCTGGTCTTCCTCTTTTACTTCCGTATGTTCCTTTTCCCATTGGCATAGTATTCTCCTATTAGTTTTGTAGTTTTCCACCAGACCATTTAGCATCTGGTAATCCATTTTTATATGACGAACCATCATATGTCAAAATTTGTTTTCTATTAGAGCCATCTTTATAAGAACAATGCACCCATCCACTATTAGGATCGTTATCTTCTTTTTTCCAAAATTCGAGTATTAACTGATCGAAGTCACAATTATTTTGAATCCATAAAGCTACTTGCAAATTAGACACACCAGCTATTTCAAAGTCTGCGGCTTCTCCTAAACAATGTTGTGATGTTGATTTTGAACCTATAGCTACTGATAATTCTGGGCTTCTATATCCAGATGTAATTGTAACAGGCTTATCAAACTTAACTCTTACAGGCTCTAATACTTCATAACAAAGATCGCCTAAATTTTTAATCTCTCCACTACCAGCTTTATTAGTTATACCTTTTCTAGTAGCAGTTTGGCTTTTTTCAAATTCTTCTAATGTAAAATGTTTTGATAATTGCATTTAGACTCCTATCTTGCGTTAGTGGGTACACCATTAGAATTTACAAATGGTGATTGCGCCCAAGCCATATATATATGAGTAGAGCCACTTTGATTATGTGAACCTGCGCTACTTCTAATTTTAAATCCATTTGCGCAATGATCTATCTGATTTGCCGTACTTTCTGACATAGAGTCATTCCAATAAAGATTTTTTGTTAAATTATATCCATCTCTTTTGTTATCTGATACTGCATAATAACCGGTATCATCTATTTCTTTACAAACTACTAGAGCAGGCGAAAAACCTAAGTGAATGTATGGGCCATTTTCATTTCCGTTACCCTCATACGTGCCTGACGAAAAATAGCCTTTTTTTTCTGCAAACGCATAACCAATATAATTATTAGTTCCACTCCAAGCGTCATTAGATAATGATGGTAAAGTAATTGTTGTAGTATTAAAATTAATCATAGAGTTTGATGATGTTGATTGTGCGTCTGTACTATTTAAAGTTAATCTGCCAATACTTGTACCACTATTATTTGGGTCAAACCACAAAATCCATGGGTCAGTTATATTTCTTGGTTTAGTAAGTAAAATTTTGGGTTTTACTCCTAAACCATGTCCAATAGTTGCACTACCTGATCCTGTGCCTGTATAAGCCAAAATACTCATACCTGACGTTGAGTTAGCAGATACAGAGGTTGTTATACTACCATCTGAGTTTGATGACGCTGTTCCGCCAGCTTTCCAACACCAAGCTACTCTTGTTTGTCCGCTAGTATTCACGCCTGTATTATTACCAATTGTAAATCCATCAGTTCCAAATGCTGTTAAAGTATCTGTATTTGTGTATTCTGCGGTAGTTGCATTTGAATTTAAAACTTTTGTAACTCCTCTAATAACATCAAATAAAGCATGACTTAAAGAATCACTTCTGGATTTTATCCAGACGAAATCAGGTTGCATATTTTCAGTACCATCTAAAGTAAGAGCAAGTGTACTTCCTGTTCCTGTATAAATTTTTGTTTGAAAATAAAGTTCTGAGTTGTTTAAATTTTCATTTACATAAGCCATTATCCATACTCCGCTAAGTTTTTTGTGTTTAAAGAATAATATCCACTAGGAACTGCATATTCAAAATTTCCATAGCCATTACCATCTGCATTACCTGATGAAATTGTAAAAGATTGTGTTCCACCAAAATTAAATTCAAAAACAGGATCATCAGCGGCTTCTTTACCTATAGCTGGAAAATAAGCACCTGTGCCTGTACTAGATGGGTCAGTTATAGAAAATGTTGGATTAGAACCATCTACAGGATTACCACTAGCTTGAAATGTACCATTTTTAGAAAAAAATATTTTATTATTATCCAAATCTAAAGCTACTCCAATAATATCTCCAGTAGTGTAAGTATCTCCATAAGATGTAAAAGTTCCATTATTTGTTTTTAGACCATTTGAGTTTGATGTTTCTCCTCTATAACCATAGTCATATGGAAAATATCCCATCTTTCCATTTTCACTACTAGCTTCAGTTCCTTCAATAACATCTGATATTCCAATTTGTGCAAAAGATGACCCTGTTGTTGATGTGTATTTAACTTCCCAATACCATTTCCCTGATGTTAAACCAAATGTTCCTAAAACTGCTTTTCTTTCGTTATTGCCACCAATGGATATTTTTAGATTTCCTTCGCTTAATACAAAATCTGTATCCTGTAAAGTTAAAGGATTTAAAGTACAAAAATTATTAGTACAGGTATCCGTGCTTTGATCTATTGCTGTAAAGTTATTAACTGCAAAATGATTATTACTACCAGACGTGTCTGCACCAAAACCAGAACTATCTTGATTTGTTCCTGTTTGTTTATATTCTAAATAAAATCCATTTGTTCCAAATGTTAATCCAGATACATCTATCGGCTTCCACACATTTGGTGTGTCAGTATCGAACTCTCCAAAGCTATCTGCACCTAAAGCCAAGCCATCTATAAAACAAACTTCCGCCAAGTAACCATCATAAGCACCAGTACCACCTTGAATAGCACCTACTCTAGTTACTCCGCCTGTATCTGCATTATTTCTACCATTCCATCTTAGATCAGTATTTTGAGGTGGATAAGTTTCTGTACCAAAAGAAGTTTCTTGTGTTCCATTAACAAAAAGTTTCACCCTGTCCGATTCTGTGGATTGTGTTGTGTCCACTTGCCAATGGATATGATACCATGAAGTTGTATCTCGAAAAACTCTGTTAGTAAGTAAATGTAATCTTGCTGTTCCTGCTGTATCAGTAGCGTACATTCTTAATTGATTAGCTGAAGAATGTCTTATATCTGCTTGATAACCTGAACTAGTGTCAGAAATACTGATTGGATACATATTTGTATTTAACTTGCTTATTTTCATCCAAAAAGAAATAGTGAAAGTTCTTCTATTTCCATCTGCGGTATATTGTAAATCTAAAAAATCATTACTTCCACCTGCTTTATTAAATCTTAATGAGTTGGCTACATTATAGCCCGTGTCTTTTATTGAGTTAGTTCCAAGTATTAAAGGCATTTTAACTCTCCAATGTTGGTAGTTCGCCTAATGGTCTTGTAACAGAACCATCATCTTGTTCTGTGTATGTGTATAAAGTTTCTAAAGCTGGAGTATTACTTGCATTTGTTATAGCTGTTTCCATTTCTGCTTGTTTAGTTCTAACTGCATCTCTGTGAGTAGATATTGCACTTGGTATAGCAGTAGATTTTTCTGTGTTTCTAGTTATGTACCAATCAGTTTTTGATAGTTCTCCAGATACTTGTTGTTTTAAAGTTCTAATTAATTGTGTTTTTAAACCCTCAACTTTTACATCTCCAACTTCTTTATCATCAGGTAAATCTCCATCATCTGAATCTGCTTGTGTCCATAAGCTATCTGCGTGTGCTTTAGCTGTAGCAGTTCCCCATGATCTTGTAACTTGGTTATCTGCAAAAGCATAAGATTCATTTGTGTTAATGTACCAATTCTCATCTTTTAAATTAGATGAATCAGTTATTACTTCATAAATACCTATTGCATTTAATTCTGATTGCGACCATAACTGAAATATTTTAGCTGGGTATCTTACATCTCCTATAACCATTGACTTAGGATTTGTTATTATTTTTGTTATATTATTATCTTCTACTAATGCGTACATATTTTAACTTTCACTTAAATTTAATGTTCTACCTACTTCTTGCCATACAGCACCATTGTATCTAAATACTAATATATCTGTTTTACCATCTGATGAAGTAAATGTTGGTGCAGTTGATGCCGCAAACTCGAATACTGTGTTAAAAGCTATTGTGTGTGAACCATTGTAATTAATTTCTACACAAATAAAAGCACCCTCTACAGGATTAGTTGGTGCAGAGAATGTAGTGTTTTCTGTAGTTAAATGATATGCGTTTGGTTTAGCTTGTGTATCCCACGCAGTAGCATTTGATGATGATGTTAATGCTTGTTGAGGTACATAAGCTAAATCATTAAATTTAATTGCTCCTGTACCTTTTGTGCTAAATTCTATTCCAACATTAGTATCACTTCCTGTTGCAGATATAGATGGATTATTACTTGTAGCACTATTTGTTACTTCTAAATAATTAACTGCTGAAGCTGTTGTTTGAAATATTAATTGTTCATTACTATTTTCATCTAATATTCCATGAGCATCATCTATTCCAATATTATGTGAATTTGTATCTAAGTTTCCACCTAATTGTGGAGAAGTGTCATTTACTATATCAAAAGTTACTGATGAATCTGTAAAATCTACTGTGTTTGCAGTAGTATTAATTGTTGCTAAATTTATGTCAGCACCACCATCATAAAATTTTAAAATGTGAGCAGTTGCACCACCAGATGTGTCTAGCCAAATTGTACCAGCTACTGCACCACTTGGTCTTGATGTACCTGAGTTAGATGTATTTATTGCAGATAAAACATCATTAATATCTGATCTAACTGTAGGAAATGAAGCGTTAGCAATGTTGTAATCGTGTTGAGCCATAATTGTTTTATACTCCTTTTAAAACCCTTTTGCAATAAAATCAAATGTTTTAGATATTGCTGTTCCACTTGAATTTTTAAATGTTACGTTAAATCCATTAATAGTTTTAGATTCTACCAAAAAGAAATCTCCTGTTGCCATTCCTTGTCCTGTAATTCCTAGAGCATAATTAGCAGATTTATATGGATTTGTAAATGTAACAGTTTTAGTTCCAGCACCAGATGATATGTCATTTCCACTAAATATTCTATCTTCCATATCTATTGTTACTGATACTTCTTCTACTACAGGAGTTGAGGCTAAATCACTTGAAGTTAAAACAACTCTAAATTTAAAATATCTAGCAGTGTAATTACCTATTACAAAGTTTTGAAAAGATGTGTATGTAGAGTTATCATCACTTGTTGCAATCTCAATATGTGCATTAGAGTTAGCTGGTGTATCTCCATCAAAGTTAGAATTTTGTGAATCGAACAAACCACTTCTATTGTCAAAAAGATCATCTGGGTCATCTGAAGTTTGTTTTAAAGTAGCTGTTAATCTGCAAGTATGTTTAGCACCTATATCAACTACATTTTCAAATTCATAATTACCACTTGCATAAAAGTCTGCATTAGCAACTCCAGAATCAAAAAATCTAGTTGTTTCTGCATCAAAATTTCCTGAAGCTGAATCAAATAATTCTGATGAATCTAATCTTAAAGTTCCATCTACTATTGCTGTATTTGTTAATGTTCCATCAAAGTCTGGGTGTTCAGATACAGAAGTTATAGAGTTAAAGTTTTGTATTCCTGTAACATTAGAAACTATTGCAGTTGCATTAGAACTAAAGTTACCTAATTTATCTACTGCCTTAATTAAATAAGTTCCAACTCTAGCTGGTACATTTATAGAAGTTGCTGGTCTTGATACTTTTTCTACTAAAGATACAGAGTTTGCCCAATCTCCTGTACCATTTGTTAATGTTGAATATCTAATTTGGTAATATGCTAAATCTAAATCTGGTATTTGTGTCCATGATAAGTGAGCCTCTTGTCCTAATATATTACAAGAAAAATCTGTTACATCTGCTGGTGGCTCAATCGCACCTACAATAGTTCTATTTGCTGTTACATAAGTTGATGAAACTCCTAAACTATTAACAGCTTTAACTCTTACATTATAAACTTTTTGATCAATTACATTTAATACTCTATGATTTAATCCTGAACCTTGTGCATAAATTATAAAATCTGAATCTGTACTTAGCTTGTATTCTACTTGGTAATAATCAACAAAGCTATCAGGTGAAGCACCTATTGATACATCTAAAGCTACAATTACAGTTCCATCATTATATTCAACTAAAGTATCGTCTAAAGTAATACTTGCTGGTGGTTGGATAGTATAAGGGTTAGGCAAATTAGTTGATGGTGTTGCTGTTGCTTGTACTTTAGTTGCCCAAGTATAATGTGAATCTTGATGTTCTACTAAAGATAAACCAACTGTAAAATCTTCATTAAAAGTAATTCCAAGACATCTAAAAGGTTTAGCAGAAAATCCTAAAGAAGAATGTGTAATATTAACTATATCTCCTATTGCTAAATCATAAGCATCTAAACTAACTGTAATACCTAGAGATAATGCTTCTCTACTTCTTCTTAAAATAACTTCTGCCATTTCTTCTGCTTGATATTGGCTAGTGATTGTACTAAATGAAAATCTACCCTCTAATAAAAATCCACCATCAGCAGTTTTCATTGTTGCGTGTTTGTCTGCTGTTGAATATCCACTATCGTCAATAGCTGGATATTGAACTTCATTTACTTGATAGTTTCTAGCTGGATCAATAAATCCAACAATAACTCTATTATATTTTTCGTTTTTATCAGGTGTTGTTAAACTATAACCACCTATAATATCATCTTCTGTTAATGTAATACTTGCTGTTCCTGTTGTTTCAATTACTAAACTATATTTACCAGCACTATATGGAAGATAACCTCTACAGCCTTTTATAAGTTCTCTAACATTAGTTAAAATATTTCTTGAAGTATCTAACGCAGTATTTGTGTCAAAAATATTTATATCACTACCACCTGAATATGGTGTTACTTGTGTTACACAAACTTGTGAAGCATCATAAAAACTTTGTAAATCTATTTCACTTGTTGTTAAGCCTTTTCCATATCTAGTGTTGGTTAAATAGTCTAATAAACACCATGCTGGATTAGTTGAATAAGCTGGAGATTGTGCAGATAAACCTGAGTTATAAGCGACAACTTTTTTACCTTGTATTTTTGCTTGTATTTTTGGAAGTCCAGCAAATGCGTCTGAGTTCCATTTGAATCTAACTGCTAAATAACATAAACCTGATAATTTATGATTACTTCCCCAAGACGATAATGTTGATAATAAAGATGATGCTGATTGACCATCTGTTCCATAATGAGGTTCTACTCTAATTAAACTCTCAGCACTTGAACCTTCAACATTTGGGTCAGCTTTATAAAAATTACTATCTCCACTTCCCACTTCTACTGCTGTTCCATCTGATAATGTACTTGCCCATGTAACAACTTTATCATCTACTCTTATTTCTTCTATATCGTTTATTTCTCCCTCTGACATAACGATAGCCATATACAAGTAAGTATTATCAGTGCCAGAAGTTTCCATAAAAACTCTAGTTCCACCTGTAAGTCTTTCTCCATAAATTACAGGAATATTTGCGTCATTAGATTGTTTATTAACTAATAATCCTCTTTCAAAATCATCGAAAGAGTTAGTTCCAAAATCTTCCATTTCAGGAACTTTTGGTCTTAATATCCAAGATAAAAATAAACTTATACCTAATGCAACAAAAGGATTTATATTAAATACATTTGAAACAACATTTGTTACAACACTTCTAATTGGTTTTGGTATAAATTTTTTAAAACTAAAACCCATTATGCTCTACCCCACTTAATATCTAATACAGTTTGAGAGCTAAAATCCATTCCAACATCTGTACTAAAGAATCTTTGTTGTGATACATTGTTTGTTTTACGACCATTCTTTTTTTCAAAGTCAGCCCAATGTGAAACTATAGATAGATTAACTGCACTTGAATTTTCTGATTCTTGTATTCCAAAACTTTCTACATGACCTTTATATAAAAGGAATGGATCAGCAATTAATGTATTAGAATCATTTAAAAAACCTCTATAAATATCTACTGTGTCATTTGTTACATTTTCATTTAGAACTAAAGATATAAATGTTTGATCTGCACCTGATAATGTTAAATTTAAACTAGCTTTACTTAAATCTGTCTGTTCGCTATGATTAGATATACCTAGTATAAAATCACTAGAAGAATAAGTAACTGATGAGCCTGAAACTGATGATGTTAGATCAAATGAGCAATCTGTTATATTAACAGGAGTAGCAAACCCAATAGTAATAAGATGAACAGGCCTAATATCATTAGTCGCTAGTTCGTTCTTTATTGCTGTTGTTAGGCTTCTCGACATATTCTTCGTAGTTTGTTTGGGTTACACTTTCTGTACCTTTTAACATAGTATATTCAAATTTGCTATTAGGTTTCTTATATTCTTTAAGATCGTTGATAGTAGTATCTATTTGATCTTCATTAACAATAATTTCAGCAATAAAGTCGGCATTTATTTTGTGAGTTATTTTATATTTTTTCACTATAAAGATTCTTCTACATCAAATTCAAATTGATACAACAAAGCACCATCTTTATCTGCACCAGCTACACCAAATTCTTGAATATCATTTGTTAAATGTACAGTAAAAGCAACATTATCATAAGTAACAACTTCATTATTTGCTAAAGCAGTTATTAAAGGTGGCTCTATTGTAACTGTTGCTTCATTTGAACCATCTGCTGTTACATCTGCAACAACCATATACACTTTACTATGTCCAGCAAACTTAATAAAATCTCCAGCTTTTAATGTGCCTGTCATAGCATCAACAGTAATTGTTGTATCTGCAACTGCGTGAACTCCATTTACTAAAACAGTTCCACTTACATTACCTCTTGCATCTTCTACTTCTGGTGGGATTATTGTAAAGTTTTCTTTACCTGATCTTTGTTTAATTATAAAAGCCATAAGTTCGCCATATACATCACTTCTTTTTGCTGTAATAATTCTAGCAGTAAAACTAAATCTTTGATTATCTATTTGTCTAGCAAGTTTCTTACCAGATACAGTTTTTGAGATAATAGTATTTTGAATAGACTTTATTCCTAAAGATTCAAACTTTGCAGAAGATATTGGAAAAGCACCTGACATTAGATTAAGTTTTTACTCCCTCTTTCATTAACTGCGTTATTTATTAACTGTGTAATAGTTCCTCTTGATCTAACTAATAATTCTTCAAAGCCAGAAGCATCTACTGTGTTAATATTAAAATTAACTGTTGTACTTCCAACATTTCCTGTGCCTCTAGCAGATTGTGTTATTTGGCCTGTTGAGTTTGGTATAAACATTTCTGCACCTTGTTCTCCAACTACGATTGGTTGGCCTTTAGATACTGCACCACCTTTAGCAAAGAATGAAAAACCACTACCACCACCACCACTTAACATATTAAGCAAAATTTGTCTTTTTAGATTAGTATTTTGTTTTCTTATTAAATTATCTTTTTCTTCTTCTTTTTTAACAATATCTCCTAATAATATTTTTTCTATTCCAAGTAACGCTATTCTCTCGATAGTTTTAGAAATAATATTTATTAAAATTTGTTGTGCTAATTGTTTAAATGTAACACTTAATTCTTTTCCTAAAACAACTGATTCTGCAATAGATTTAGAAATACCTTGAGTTATTGATTTTACTTGCCCTACTATTTCTTTTTCTATCTTAAATCCCTCGTTTAGTTTTTTAACTTCTTCAACAATCTTTTCAAAAAGAGATTTTTGTTTTACTAAATCGAGATTAACTTCTTTAATAACTTTTTTACCTTTTTCTATTTCAACAACAAAAGGAACATCAAACCCTAATAATCTTTGTATATTCTCAACTTGTCTTTTAATAAAACTAGTAGCATTACCAACTGCTCTTAATGCACCAGCAAATGCTCTAACTGCAAATACTAAAACTTTACTAATTGCGTGACCTATAGTTTCAAATGCCTCTGCATTTTCTTCTATAAATTCATTCATAGATTTAAATTCTTTTTTAAGTTCATCAAAGAAACCAGCACCAGCAACACCTCTTTTAAAATTAAATAATTTATCTCCAAGCATTGATAATGTTCCTGTAAATGTATTAGCAAGTTCATCTGTTGCTTTCCCAAATTTTCCCTTTTTACCAAACACTCTTTCAAATGCTCTTACTGTTTCTTCTGCTGTTACAGTTGCACCAGCTTTAAAGCCAAGCATATCTCTAACACCTTTTTCTCTAAATATATCTGCACTAGCAATACCACCAGCAAATGATCTTTGTATTTGTTCTCCAGCAGTTCTAAAGTCTATTCCTGTAACAGATGCAACATTTCCTGTTATCTCTAATATTTTTGCTAATCTATCTGCATCTCCAGCAACAACAGCTAAGTTACCTGATGCCTCTTGTATCTGTTCTAATGAAAATGGAACTTTAGATGCAAAATTTGCCATTACATCAAATGCTTTTGCACCCTCTTGTGTACTTCCAAATAATTGTTTTAATCTAACTTGTAAATCTTCAATGCTTCTTCCTGTTGAAATAAAAGATTTTACAACTAATCCTGTACCTAATCCAATAAAAGCACCTTTAAGAGAAAATACTGCATTTTTAAGACTTGCTAATCCACCTCTAATACCATTAAAGGCTTGTTTAGTTTTATCTTGTGCTGTTATGTTTATTTTTAAATTCTGTGCCATTATCTTTTAAATTTCTTTGCTTCTTCTAATGATTGATTGGTTTTATACTGTTCTTGTTCTTTTTTCAAGTAAGCTAACCAAAGATTATAATGTTCTATTGGCATATCAAGAACTTGTTGAATTGTAAGATGTAATCTCTCTGCAATAACTAAAAGCGACCTAACATCATGGTCGCTATTTACTTTTTTTCGGCTTCCTCAAAATTATCGCCTCTTGTAATAAGACTAGCAATACGATCTATAACTTTACCATCTGCTTTTTTTCTTAAAGCAAATTTATCTTCTGGTTTAAAGGCTTTTATCATTTCGCCTTTTTCATTTTTAATAAGAAGTTTCATTATAACTAAATCAACTAAAGCATTTAAATCTTCAAAATTATTTGATTTTTTAATTATATAATTTCTTTCTTCGAGGGTTAATGGCTCTGAATAGAATACACTCGGATTACCATGCTCGTCTTTCCACTCCTCAACTTCAATAGTAGTAGTTTTAAGAGTTTCAAAATGAGATTTAACTCTATCAATAACTGACATAAATTAATATTAGACAGTACCTATAGTTAATGCACCAGTTCCTTGAAAAGTAACAGTTCTAGAGATAATTGCGTCCATTGAGTTATTTACAGACATACCAGTTACAATTCCTGTTCCAGTAAAACTTCTGTCGCCACTTGAATTACCCTCTGGGAGTAAAATAAAAGCGAGTGAAGAACCAGCAGTTAAATTTGTTTGTGGTGTATCAGTTTCGTCAAAGTGCATTTCTAAAGTACCAGAGAATGAAGTTCTACCAGCAACAAAAGATTTAGTTGCATCTGTTAAAGCTGTGTCCTCTACTACATCTCCAGTTGTTTCTAGTGTAAACCCTGTTAGTTCCCCAACACCAGTTCCACCAACTGTTACAACTCCTTCTTTTCCGTGATGTGTTGCCATTTTTTATCCTTTTTACTTTTAGATTGTTGTTCTTGTTTTTGTTCCTTATAACCTAAACTTAAAAAATGTTCAAGATTAGATTCATTAATAATTATTTCTGAATTATCTTTATATAATTTAATGTCTTTAGCCATAAGTCCTTTTATTATCTTTCATCTTCTTCGTCAATATCTTCTTCATCTTCTTCAAAATCATCATCATCTAAATCTTCTTCCCAATCTTGACTATCTTCTTCTTGGTTTTCTTTTAATTCAGCTAATAAATCTTTTACTTCTTCACATAGCATAGACTCTTTATCGTGTAATTTTTCTATTTGGTCTATTTTTTTTTCTATTCTATTTATAATTTTACTTGTCATATTATCTCCTATGGTGTTCCAGCTTGATATTCATACATGCACCTAATTGTCATTCTTATTCCACCTACAGGAAATAAAGAACCCTCGTCAGTTTCTACTTGTATAACTTCTGAATCAAGTGCATTACCACTTCGAGTAATATCAGTTTCTATTGCAGTTTCAATAGCTGTAATTAATTCATTTCTTTTAGTATCTATATTGGCCTCTGCACCTTTTACAAATCCTAGTATTACAAAATCAATAGTACCATGCCTAGTTTTAGCTCCACTTCCTAATTCAGAGTCATCTCTATTTTCTTCTGATGTTTGTACTATTACTGCTGGATATTGTTTATCTGATAACTCGTCTAATTGAAATGGTTGTCTAGTAGCTTTTATAATATCTGGGCTAGATATAGCAGATATAACTGACAATAAATTAGATGCTATATTTTCTCTTACACTCATATTCTAAACTTTCTTAATTCTTTTTCTACAAATCTGTTGAATTGCTTACTTATAATCTTTTCTGTTCTATTGTTAAAGCCAAAAAATTCTCTTTTAGGGTCATTCAATACTTGATTAAATAATGCTCTTTGCCTCATTTGTGAATTACTAAAACCTACTGATACTTTGTGCTTTCCTGTTTTTTTTATAGAACTGTTAGGTGTTAAACTTCCTAACATTCTACCAGAATAAAATAAATCTACATTTGTTGATTTACCCTCTTTATTTAATTTTTTTAAATAACTAGAACTATAAGGTGCAAATCTTCTATCTCTAAAATCCTGTCCTTTTTGTGTTTTAGTTCTAATAATATCTAGTAATTGAAAACCAGCTTGTTTAATACCTTTATCAATAACTCTTGGTAATACTGATTGAAACTTTTTAAATTTTTTTGCTACTTGTTTATTATTAGATTTTATTCTTAAATCGACAGCCATTATCTAGTCAATCTTCTAAATCCATGTAAAGGTTCTCTCTCGTTTGCTACAATAGTTCCTGAAGAATCTACATCATATTCTACACCATCTTCTAATATCATTCTCCATTCGATATTGTACTGGCTCATGTAATATTCTTGCATTCTTTCAAATCTATCTTTTTCTGTTTCTGGTCTAAACTTAGTTAATGCTGGTAAATAAAATCTTCCAAGAAATAGATAAACACCAGCACGTTCAAACTGATCTAAATTAACTTTTGTATTAACCATCTCAGCAGTATTAAGAACTGTTATATCTGTGAATATATTTGTTTTATATACAGGCCACCATTCTACTCTTAATCCTCTTAAAATATCATTAGTAGTTTGTGCTAAAAAATTAGTTGTTTCTGTAGCTGTTGTTGAAATACCAAAATCAAAAGCATCAGGTTGATATTTTAAAACATCTGATGTGGTAATAACGTCTGCACCTGTATAATTAGCCATTTTATAATACCCAGATTAGTATAATAACTGCAACAACCACACCAGCAGAAACTTTAGGATTAGCTTTTGCTAATTTCCAATATTTTTCTATATTTTTCATTTCTTTTTCCTCGTTTTTTTTTTTGGTTTTAATTGTACTACTTTGTCTACAATATCACTTATTTTAGTTTTTTTAATTTCTTTTTTTACTTCTCCAACAGGAGCATAACCTCTCATTTTAAAATGATTTAAATTAGCTTCATATTGATCTTTTGGTCTTGTTATTGTTTTTGTTCCATTTGTTAATTTTATGTCCATAAATTCTCCTATTTTGTATGTGAGGGTAGTCTCCCACCCTCACAAAGTCTCCAATTATTACTGGATAGATGAATCAGAGTGTAATTCAACACCATATGTATCGTTTAACTCACCGACACCATATACTGCTGTTGCTACAATCTCATCAGCTCTTAAACTCGCATCTCTTTGAGTTTCAATTTTCAAGTCTTGCATCATAGCTAATGCTAACGCATCTCTATGGAATACACCTTGTTTATAGTCTCCAGCTGTACCATCGTTAGCCACGTTTGTTGTTTCATAGATAGGTACTCCACCTAATCTTCCAACAAAACCATTTCTTAATGCTTCATTTGATACATCATTTGCATTTGCGTTTGCAAAAGTGTTAGTCAAATTAGCTTTAAGATCATAAGCTACCATTGGGTGTAAAACTGCTGATACACCATCCATTGATACTCCAGCATTTCTTACATTTGCTATTGATTGAAATACTAAAGCCGCAGTTAAAGCTGTTGAGCCTGAACCTACTGCTGTACTAAAACCATCAAACAATGCTGTTAAGTCTGTATCTATTTTTTTTGCAATCGCTTCTCCAAACAATTTACCAATATCTGCCGCAACATTTCTTGGTGCAGAGTTTCTTCCTAAATCTGTTAGAGTAGTCATTATTCCATTTTCACTTGCTGTAATAGTTACAGAAGATGGATTGATTGCTGTGTTAGATAAATCAGATGCTTCCGATACCGCCGCCGCAGAAACTGCCGCATAGATTGGAACTTCAACTGACTTTCCACCACCTGTTATAGCATAATTTTTTACAAGTGGTCTCATAATTGATTTCTCACTTGCTACAAATAATGCTTCTGCCACTATCTCTGTGTATAGTTCCGATAGCGTAGAACTTGTGCTTTCGTTTGCCATTGTGTTTGTCCTTTATTATTTATTTGTTAAGTTAATTTGAGTAGGTTTTGAATCTCGTTCTTTGCGATACTCTGCATATTTAGAACGATCTTCTGGCTTACTCATATCTAAATCCTGAATATTAAATGGTTTTACAGTTTTACCCTCGACACTACTCTGGCTTCCTGAACCAGACAAAGACCCTTGTCGGAAATGTGGGTTAGCATCTAAAAACTCCTTAACTCTATCTTCTATGGTTAAAAGTTCTCCTTTAGTGTTATAACGTACATTAGAATTATTATCAACTATTTCTATACGACCATCATCAGTATATTTAACTTCTTCTTTTAATAAAGATACAACTTGTTGTGCATTGATAGATTTTTCTTTATTAGCAACAGATAAAATTGAGTTATCAACTTTTTCTTTTTTAATTTGCATTTTATATTTGTTAAGTTCTGAATCTTTTTCAGATAATCTATCTTGCATAATCTTTTCAATATCTGCTTTAGATTTAGCTTCTTTTAATTGTTGTTCTTTTAACAATTCAACTTTTTTACTTTCTTCTGCTTCAAGAATTTTTTGTGTTTTTCTTTGTTCAGCTTCAAGTCTAGATTTGATTATGTTATCTAATTGTTCTTGTGTAAAAGTTTGTTGTTTTGGTGTTTCTACTTTTACTTCTTCTTTAACTTCAGTTGCCACTTGTGGTGCAACATTTGTTTGTTCTTCGGACATAGTTCTCCTATTGTTATATTATTAGTTCGCCTTTACTGTCATACCAATCAGGATTGACATAAGACCATTGATGACGACAATTATAACCACCTCGAACTATTAAAGGGTTGCCAGATTTTTTACCTGACCAACTTCTACTTGTCCAAAGTGATCTGACTTCATCAACTGTGAAAAGTCCACTTTTCCTCTTGTTATATACTCCATTAATTATATTTCTGCAATGATCTCTAGTGGTAGGTATTACATCTCCATAATATTTAACAAATGTTAAACCAGCATCTTGTGATTTATTAAAGTTTAATGTTGCATCAAAATCCCTCAGTGAATCGTTAAGTATTTGACCAGCATATCTTTTCATGTTCTCTCCAGCCCTATCTCTTGCAAATTTAGATTGTAATAGCTGTATATTCTTATCAACTTGAGCTTGTTTAGATTTATTAAATTTATTTCTATTTATATAATCAATTAGTTTTTGTGCTTCTGGGTCATCTGCACTTGCATAAATACCATTAATAGTTTGTCTTAGTTCTTTTTCTAATACTGCAAACTCACTACCAACTAATGTATTTTGATAAACCTTTTCTGATAATCTTCTGGTAAATGTATTTGATACATCTTTAAACTGCGTAAAGTATTGTTGCTTTAGATTTTTAACTAATGCTAGATCGCCTTTAGTAAGTTCTTGAAACTCTACAGGAATATTACCAATTCTTTTAAATGCTTTTTCTATTCGTTTAGCTTGTTTATTAAAACCCTCTCTAACAACTGTATCTGACCATTTAAGATATTCTTTTTCCAAGATAGCTTTTATTTGTGGTCTTATTGCAATAGCTGATTGTAATTCAATTAACTTACCATCTGTTAAAGGAAGTCCACTAGCAAGAGATACTACTTCTCGTTCTATTCTATCTAATGCTGTTATTAATGATTTATAATATTCTGCTTCAGCAAGTTCTATTTGCTTGATTCGATAAAAGGTTGCGTCTTTGACTATATCTGCCATTTGTTCTAATTTTGTTCTACTAAAAATTTAGCATTTACTAGGGTTTAATTTATTTGACCTTTATATCAATTTTTATTAATATTTATATATAAAAAACAAAAGGAGAGAAAATGAAAATCAAACCAATAAGTAAAAATAAAAAAACACTAAAAAAAGGCGATGAATGTATTTTTGCACCTGAAAATAAAAATTACATTTTTTTAGAAGCAAATAGAAAAGTTATCGTTGAAAGAGTTTTTAACAATGGTGTTGTTTGTGTTGATAATTTTTCTGGCATAATGACAAATGTTTATGCAAATCAATTAAACAAAATTAATTAATAAATTAAAGAACTTATGAAAGAGGCGATCTATATGGTCGCCTTTTTTATATCTGCTCTTGCTCTACTTCTTGATCTTCTTGTGCTGGTTCGTCTTGTGTGAATTGACCTACTTCTGCTTGTGCATCTATTTCGTCAAATATTTCGTTTAACTTCTCATCATCATCAACTACTGCTCTAGCAATTTCTTTATCAACTTCTTTAGCAAAAGTTGAAGAACCAATATCTAATGCTTTAGCTTGCTGGAAGTACATAAGATCACTTGCGTAATCTCTAATGTTAAATGAATCTGGATAATTAATTTCTCCATCAAATGTAGCATTTTGAAACATAGCATATAGTTTAAATAATTGTTCTTCTGCTATTTGTAAGTTGTCAGCTTTTTCTGATAGTCTAGCATTAAGTAATTCAAATTCTGTTTGTAGTGCAACACCAGATGTAATGCCTGTTTTTTGTGTTCTAACAGCACCAGTATGAGCAATTCTATTTATAGAATTTACTTTACTATTTATTGAGTCCATAATTGCAGTTAAGTTTTGGCCAGATGGTTGTAGTAAATATGGTTTTAAGTTTGGCTCAAGTTCGTCAGGCATTTCTATAACTGCACCAGCACCAGCACTTGCATTTACACTTGGAGTTTTAACTAATGATGGATGGTTAGTTAATCTGATTAGTTGTTCCATTTCAGAGTATTCGTTATAGATAGATTTTTGTAAATCAGCTATGTCAGTTAAATCTGATTGGCCAACTCCTCTTTTGTGAGATTTAGAATTGTACAAAATAACTGCTGGTATTTTACCAATCATGTTAGGTGCAGAATCTATTAATCTTGGTTCTTCTCTTTCAGCCATGTAAATAGTATCTATTCTATCAGGATACCAGAGACGCATATAAGTTCCACCATTCTTATCTACTTCTTCTCTAACTTTTAAATAGTTAAGTTCGTACTTACCATTTATTTGTCTTTCAAAATTCCAATCTAAAACATTTTCTGGAGTAACAATTGATAAGTATGGTCTAATATCTTGATCTAGTTCTTCTGCTCTAGTGTTTGTAGTTACATTTGGTTTATCTAAAATCATAAAACAATGACCATAGATTGACGCATAGTTTTGTGCCTGTTTAATTACTGAGTTTAAATTGTTACCCTCAAGATCAGCGTCTTTTAAAAATGATTCTAAACTAGCTTCTTCTTGCATAGAACCAAAATCTCTACTTGGTCTAACTCTAAAAAGGAATGATGAATAAATTTGAATAATATTTTTACAGTGGTTATCGCATGGAGTATTTGCAAGTCTTTGATTGAACTCGTTATCTAATTCTAAATTATATCTGTTAAGATATTGGCCTACCATGTAATCATAACCACCATTATAAGACCTAATGTAATACTCCCAATTATTAATTGTTTCAGAATAGTCTTTGTGGGTTTCTATTGCTTGATCTTTAGTATATGCCATAAATTACTTCATTGTCCATCTTGTTGGAGAGTTAAATCTTGTCTGAGTAGTCAATGGTTTTAAATAATCAATCATATAACCAAGTGCGTCATTCATATGATCAAATCCATCTTCCTTATCAGGAATATTTGTATTCTCCTTGTATATTTGTCTTTGTAAACCTTTTATCAGCGTTTTGCAAGAATGTGAAACAAAAATATGTCTTTCGCCATTAGAATCTTTAAGCCTACTATTCACAGCATTGACTCGATCTCGTATAGCTGGGTGTTTATGTTTTACCTTAACTTTAAATCCAGCATTTTGTAAAATAGATAAATCAGTTCTACCACCAGCAGAAGTCTTACGTTGTTTAGAAGCTGGGTCAGGATAAATAAATATTGGAATCTTTGTACCATAACGATCTCTTAGTTCTTGCACCATTTCATCAGTATTACTTCCATAAATAATAACCTCATCTACAAAATAAACTTTATCTTTTTCTATTTGACTTACACAAGCAGACATTGGGTCTACGTTAAAGTCCATTCCAATATGTAAAGGTTTAGTCCAATCTATTTGTCTTTTAACTACATTATCTACTGGGTGAAAGTTATAATAAACACTACCAGCATAGTTTTCAAATGTACCTTCAAACTCTT
>VTLG01016378.1_pt1 | contig 33453 bp, 48 predicted proteins | sample 4694571 | NCBI WGS metagenome assembly VTLG01 (sample SAMN12604809, study PRJNA352737) | marine metagenome | biome: ENVO:00000447; feature: ENVO:00000209|ENVO:00000569|ENVO:01000036; material: ENVO:00002151; isolation source: viral sequences binned using virsorter ...
TTTAAAATCATATTTTGAATAATGGAAATACTAGTATGTATATTATTACTAGGAGTTCTCATTTGGGGGTTTATTAGTGGATTCGATGATGGACAAGAAAATTACGATTAAATGGAATTATTAAATACACACCCTGTAAAAAAATCAGACTTAGGTTTCCATGGGAACCTTTTTGGTGGGAAATTATTAGCGTGGTTAGATGCAAGTGCAGCTGCTTATGCAGCACAGTTTTGTGATACACCAAGAATGGTTACAATATCTATAGATAAATGTGTATTTAAAAAACCTGCTAAAGAAGGACAACTACTAAAAATTTATGGGGTTGTTGAAAAAATAGGTACTACAAGTATAACATTAAAATTAGAAGCAAGATCTCATAATGTATATAACGGTAGACAAACAGTTATTTTAAGTACTAATATAGCATTTGTAAGAGTAGATGAACAAGGAGATGCAATTCCTATTAGTGATAGAGTTAGAAAAAAAATAAAATAATATGGAACTTTGGGTAGAAAAATATAGACCTCAAATATTAGAGGATTATGTAGGTAATGAAGTTATTAAAAGTAAAATAGCAGATTATTTTAAACAGGGATCAATCCAAAATTTACTATTCCATGGTGTTGCAGGTACAGGCAAAACTACATTAGCTAAATTAATTACTAAGAATTTAAATTGTGATTTATTATATTTAAATGCTAGTGATGAAAGAGGTATAGATACAATTAGAGAAAAAATCATACCATTTGCTTCTAGTATGAGTTTTAACGACGTTAAAATTGTCATATTAGATGAAGCAGATTATTTAACACCACAAGCACAAGCTACATTACGTAATACAATTGAATCTTGTAGCAAAACAACTAGATTTATTTTAACTTGTAATTATTTAGAACGTATAATTTCCCCACTACAAAGTAGATGTCAAACATTTGAAATTACACCACCTTCAAAACAAGAAGTTAATTATAAATGTCAAGATATTTTAACAAAAGAAAAAACATTATTTTATGATAATAATATAGAGGACGTAATTAATACACACTACCCTGATATTAGAAAAATAATTAATACATTACAAGGTTCTGTTGTTGAAGGTCAAATTAAAATTGATGATACATCGCTTAAAAACACACAATTAGGAGATAAAATAATTGAAGCACTAAGCAAAAAATCTAAATTATCCATTATAAGACAGATATTAGCGGATTCAGGAGCTCGTGAGTTTGATGGATTATTTAAAATACTGTATGATGATGTTAGTAAATATACTAATAAAGAAGGAGAAGCAATATTAATCATAGCTAAATATCAATATGAATACACATTCGTACTTGAAAAAGAAATATGTATAGCTGCAATGTTAAATAAATTATTAGAAATATGCTAAGAATACCTGTAGTAAAAGGTAACCTGAACCGCGCCTTAAAGCAGTTTAAGAAAAAATTTAGAGATACTAAAGTATTAAAAGAACTTAGAGAAAGACAATATTATACTAAACCTTCTAAAAAAAGAAGAGTAGAAAAAGACGAAGCAATTAGAAAACATAAAAAACAACAAGATGATGAATAGAGAACAACCAGGATTAAACGTAGATTTTAGTCAAACAACAGCTGAGGTTTGTGAAAAATGCGAAAATGAAACATTTGTACAAGTATATCAAATGCGTAAATTATCAGCTTTATTATCACCAACAGGCACAGAAGCTATGATCCCTATTCAGGTATTTGCTTGTGCAAAATGTGGGCATATTAATAAAGGTTTTTTACCTAAAGGTGAGTAATGAACCCATTTGATCACATTAAAAACCTACATACTAAAAAACGTACTTGGAATGATTTTAATGATGAAGAAAAAAAATCATTTAATGTTTTTATTATAAATAAAGGTTTAAGTATGAACCCTGACTATCTAGGAATAGTTAATATGGTTCAAAATTTTACTGGTTTAAATCAAATAATTTCTCCAAAAGAAGTATTTAATATTTATTTTAATTTACTTCCCAATAAATTTAGATTTTATAAATGGATTAAAGGAGAAAAAACTAAAAAAGATAAAGAAAAAGTAGAATATTTGGCTATGCATTTTAAAGTTAGTACTAGAGAAGCGTATGATTACTTACAAATATTAGATAGAAAAACAATTAACTCAATTATTAAAAATTATAAAAATGACACACAAAGAAAGACTATACAGAGCACTTAAAAGTGAGTGTGAAGCAGAAATTAATGAGGCTTTACTTACTTTAGATATGTGTTTTACTAAAGCATCAGCTATTGGTGAACATACTTCAGGACATTTTATGGAAGAAGCTAGTAAAGCATTAGATAAATTAACTAATGGAAGGGATAAGTTAGACACATTAAAAGATTATTATGATGGTTCTAGTTTATTTAATAAAGAACAATTAAATGGATAATTTTAATTTTACAGAAGAAGATAATAAAGCAGTAGAGTGGTGTGAAGATAATTATCCTGAAATGACCGCTGAATATAAAAAAATTATGATGGAACAATATATTATGTTCTGTAAAAAACATCGTAATTATGGTACTGGTAATGTTAATGTAGGTACTAATTTAGAAACAGACGGTGATGTAAAACTAGCACTAACAGGATTATGGTTTAGACTAAATGATAAAATTCAACGTTTAAAAAATCTAGTTGTATTAGGTGAACCAGATACAGTAGGTGAATCAATACAAGATACTTTTCAAGATATGTCTGTTTATGGAATTATTGCTCAAATAGTACAAAAGAAAAAATTCAAATAGTGGAAAATATCATAGAAAATATTAATAACACTATAGTTCCTGAAATGGATTGGGCTACTCAAAAGAACATCAGCTATACACAATTATCAGCTTGGATGGAATGTCCTCACAGATGGAAACAGATGTATATTGATAAAATCAAACAACCACCATCAATTCACCTATCATTTGGTACTGCAATGCATGAAACACTTCAAGAGTATATGGAGTTAATGTATAATAAAGGACAACAATATGCAGACGAATTTGATGCACAAACTGATTTTCAAAAACGTTTTATGGAATTATATAAAGCAGACGCTGATAAATTAGGTGAAAATTTTGCTACAAAAGAAGAATTAATTGAATTCACAAATGATGGTTTAAATATTATTGATTTTTTCTTACGTCACAGACAAGAACATTTCCAAAAACATGGATGGAAATTATTAGGTATAGAAATGCCTATATTAATACCACCACATGAAGATTATCCTAATGTTAAATTAATGGGTAAATTAGATTTAGTTATGTTTGATGAAACAATGCATAAAGTAGTTATTTGGGATATTAAAACATCAACTAGGGGTTGGGGTAAATATGATAAAAATAATAAAATTAAAACATCACAAATGGTAATGTATAAAAAATATTTCTCAGAACAATATAATGTTCCTGTAGATAATATTGATGTTAGATATTTTATTGTTAAACGTAAAGTGCCAGATAACCCAAAATACGCAGTAATGAAATCGCGTATCCAAAAATTTGAACCATCAAGTGGTAAAACTACCCAAAATAAGATGGTAAAAAATATGAAATCATTCATAGAGGATGTATTTATTGATGGATCTCATATGTATGACACAGATAACATTGACAAAATTCTAGCAGAAACAGATAAGTGTTCTTCTAAATGGTGTCAAACATGTAATAAATAATGAAAGAACGCATATTTCCTTTCGTGATAGCGCTTTCAGCGCTATCTGTGTCTGCATCAGCAGCTTTTTATTCTGTATTTGGTTTAGCTCACTTATTTGCAGGAGCTAGTACTGAAGTAATAATAATGGCAGGTGCTTTAGAAGCAGCTAAATTAGTTGTAGCTTCTCTTTTATACCAATACTGGGATTCAATTAATAAGGTATTAAGAGCATATTTTATGATAGCAACTTTTATCTTAATGGTAATTACATCAGGTGGTATTTATGGTTTTTTATCAGGTGCTTATCAAGAAACAGCTACACAATCAGAATTTTTAGATAGACAAGTAGCTATTATTGATCAAAAAAGAACTCGATTTATAGAATCAAGAGACGATCTTAAAATCACAGTTAAGGAATTAACTACATCTCTTTCAAATCCTACTATGATACAGTATGTAGATAAGGAATCGGGCCAACTAGTAACTACCACATCATCTCGTCAACGTAAATTATTAGAAACGCAATTAAACGAAGCAAAAGTCAACTTGGACGCAGTCACTGACTCAATAGCTGTATTAGATGTACGCATATTAGATGCGCAAATAGGTAACGAATCCGCGCGTGAGTTAGGACCACTTAAATATATGTCTACATTAACAGGTCAACCAATGGAAACAATAGTTAATTGGTTTATGATGTTGATTATTTTTGTTTTTGATCCACTAGCTATTGCAATGGTAGTAGCAGCTAATATGGCTTTTGCACATATAAAAGGAGTTGCAAGAGATCCTAAAGAATATGAGGTTTATCAACCTAAAGTTATTACAAAAGAAATAGTTAAAGAGGTACCGGTTGAAGTTGAAAAAATAGTAGAAAAAGAAGTTATAAAACACGACCCAGAAGTTGAAAATATTTTAAAAAATCCAAGAGTACAAGTAGCAATAAGAGATGCAAAAAATGCCAGGGAATTAAAATAATTATATATGTATATGTGAATATACAATATAAAATGTTATGGCAAAAAATAATTTAAAGTTAACAAGTGTAAAAATAGTAGATCATTTATTTGAAGATTTTAAAGTATCATCAATTAGACATAAATTTAATTTACAAAAGTTAGCAAATAGAGCAGTTCATCTATATTTAACAGATGAAGAATTTCGAAAGAAATTACACAATCACACTGACTTAACAATTAGTGGTAGTTTATAAATCAAAAAAAATAAAGGTTATATGCAAAAAATTCAACTTCCTAAACTTAAAAAAATAGGTGAACAATCTCAACCTAATATAAAAGGTTATATCCCTAAAAACCAACGTAAAAAGATATTAATGCTTTCTGATGATATTCGAACACAATCAGGTGTTGGTGGAATGTCAAGAGAAATTATATTAAATTCGGCACATCATTTTAATTGGATTAACTTAGGTGGAGCAGTTAAACATCCGGATGCAGGTAAAGGGTTTGACATATCACCTGATATAAATCAAATTACAGGTTTATCAGACTCAGATGTTAGAGTAATAGCATGCAATGGTTATGGTGATGAAAATATATTAAGAGCAATTATAGCACAAGAAAAACCAGATGCCATAGTACACTTTACAGACCCTCGTTATTGGATTTGGATGTATCAAATGGAAAATGAAATTAGACAACACTGCCCCTTAATTTTTTATACTATATGGGATGATTTACCTTATCCAATGTGGAATAGAGAATTTTATCGTTCAGATGATATGTTACTTTGTATTTCAAAACAAACTAAAAATTTAGTAGAAAATGTACTTAGAGATCATCCAAAACCAGGACGTATACATTATGTTCCACATGGTATAGATGAAAAAAAATATTTTCCTATTGTAAATGACTTTGAGTTTGAAGCATTTAAAGAAAGAATTTTAGGTGAAGATAAAGATTTCGTAGTACTTCATGTTTCTAGAAATATCAGAAGAAAAAACCAAGCAGATATCATATTAGCATGGAGAACATTTTTAGATCAATTACCAGTTGAAAAAGCTAAGAAATGTACATTACTATTAAAAACAGAAGCATCATTTGAACATGGTACAGACTTAAATGCTGTAATCGATAGTTTATGTGATCCTGAAATCCATAAAGTAAAAATTATTAATGAACGCTTTGATGATAAAGGATTAAATTATCTATATAATTGTTCGGATGCACATATGTTTCTTACAGACAATGAAGGTTGGGGATTAGGTTTAACTGAATCACTAACAGCAGGTAGAATGATTATAGCACCAGTACAAGGTGGTATGCAAGATCAAATGCGTTTTGAAGATGAAAATGGTGATTGGATTAATTTTTCAACTGAACACCCATCAAATGCAGATGGTAAATATAAAAAATGTGGTGAATGGGCAATGCCAATATTCCCTAAAACACGTTCAGTAAAAGGTTCACCTATGACACCTTACATCTTTGCAAGCCAATGTTCAATTGAGGATGCAGCGATTGCATTAATGAAAGTTTATAAAATGGGTCCTGAAGAAAGACAAAGAAGAGGATTAGCAGGTAGAGAATGGGTACTATCAGATGAATCGGGTTTTACAGCAAAAAGAATGGGCCAAGGATTTATTGATAATATTAATAATTTACTTGAAGAATGGGAACCACAACCTCGATTTACAGTTACTAAAGTAGATGATTCTACTAAGTTAAGTAATTACAATCCAGCACCAATTAGTTTAAGACCAGAATTTTTAAAAGAAATACAATCAATATGAAGCCAATATGCGTAGTATCGTGTCCAATTGACACATTTTCCGGTTACGGAGCAAGATCAAGAGATTTTGTAAAATCATTAATAGAATCAAAAGGAGAAGAATGGGATATTAAAATTATGCCACAAAGATGGGGGGATACACCATGGAATTTTTTATCTAAATCACATCCTTTTAGACAACGTTTTATATCTAATTTACAACAAAAGCCAGATATTTGGATTCAAATTACTGTACCTAATGAATTTCAACCTATGGGTAATTTTAATATTGGTGTTTCTGCTGGTATTGAATCAACTGTTTACCCAGCTGAGTTTATAGAAGGCAGTAATAGAATGAACTTAAATTTAGTTAGTTCTGAACATTCAAAACAGGTAGCTTTAGCTTCACAGTTTGATAGAATAGATAATAATACAAACCAAAAAGTAGGTACTGTAAAATTAGAAAAACCAATTGAAGTTTTATTTGAAGGATTAGATTTAAGTAAATATTACAAAAACCCACAAAATTCAGGATTACTTGAAGATGTAAAAGAAGATTTTTGTTTTCTTTATACAGGACATTGGTTACAAGGTAATTTTGGAGAAGATAGAAAAAACACAGCTTTACTAATTAAAACTTTTTTAGAAACTTTTAAAGGATCTGGAAGAAAAAGACCAGCTTTAATTTTAAAAACAAATACAATAAATTATTCTTTATTAGATAGAGAACATATATTAAAACATATAAATAAAATAAAAGACCAAGTATCGGGTAATTTACCTAATATTTACCTTGTACATGGTGAAATGACTGATGATGAAATGAATCAGTTAAATAATGATAATAAAGTAAAAGCGTTCGTATCTTTTACAAAAGGTGAGGGATATGGTAGACCACTAGCTGAAGCATCTATTACTGGTAAACCTACAATTGTGTCTAATTGGAGCGCACATAAAGATTTTTTATATCCTGATTACAATATTTTAATTGGGGGTGAATTAAAAAATATACACCCATCTGCTGCAAATCAATTTTTACTTAAAGAATCACAATGGTTTAATATTAATACAGATATAGCAAGTAGAGCTATGAAGGATGTATTTAAACACTATAAAAAATATATTGAAAAATCACGTAAACAAACACAATATATGAAAGATAATTTTAGTTTTGATAAAATGACTGAGAAACTAACTTCATTACTTCCAAAAGTAGAAGCAGCCCCACAAATACAACAGTTAAAATTACCAAAACTTAAAAAAATAGGAGAAACAAAACAAGAATTACCAAAAATAAATTTACCAAAACTTAAAAAAATAGAAGCATAATGATAAAATCAGTAGATAAATTAGTAAATAGTCCTATTTGTAATAGTAACGCATGTTATGAATCAGAGTTTATGACAGAAGATGGACTAGTAAAAACATGGCTTTGTATGACTAGTGGTTATACTTCCAATACTACAATGACTTTAGATAGTGAAGGGCTAAAACAAACACTAGAATTAACAGCCGATTTAATTAGGGATTTAAGACAAGATCATGAACCACCAGGAGGTGGGGAGAAATTAGCTTGGTTTCCTACTGTTATTACTGTACCCTCTAAAGGTATGATATTTCCAGAACCTATTAAAAATTCTTCAACCTTAGAAGGTCAACCTGAATGGAGCTGGACTGTAGTTAAAGCTATACCAATTCCTGAAGATGAACAACATAAATATCCTGATACTACAAATCCAGGCACTTTTTATAAACATAGAATGGATATGAAAAATGTAAAACGATATGGAAAACTAGAATTTATGGATGCAGCTGAAGAATTAGGTATGTTTCAAAGTGGTTTTACTTCAGTAGCAGGTGCACCTGATGTAACGTCTAGTGAAAAATAAATATGAATATAAGTTATGCAATACCTGTTTGTAATGAACATATTGAAATAAAAAAATTATTAAAATTTTTATATAAACATATAGATAAAAAAGATGAAATAATTGTTCAATGTGACCAAGGAAATACTACACCTGAAGTATATGAAGTATTAGACTCATTAAACCAACCTTATATAGAATTTCCTTTAAGGGGCCATTTTTCAAAATTTAAAAATAATTTAAAGGAATATTGTACAGGCGATTGGATATTTCAAATTGATGCAGATGAATTACCACATGAATCTTTAATTATAAACTTAAGAGAACTTTTAAAACTTAATACTAATACAGAAATGTTATTAGTTCCTAGAGTTAATACTGTAGAAGGTTTAACTCAAGAACATATTAATAAATGGCGTTGGAATGTAAATGAAAAAGGTTGGGTTAATTGGCCTGATTATCAAACTAGAATTATTCAAAATAGTCCTAAAATTAAATGGCAAAATAAAGTACATGAACAAATAGTTGGAATATCCACAAAAGGGGTATTACCCATGGAAGAAGAATGGTGTTTATATCACCCTAAAACTATAGGAAGACAAGAAGCACAAAATAATTTTTATAACTCAATATGATAAAAATTAAAATTCAAAACCCAACAACAGGGCGTAATGAAATAACATTTAGACCATTCTTACAGTTATCTCACATGTTACGAGATTATAGTATTGATATTACAGATTCCGATGATTATGATTTTTTATTTTTAGGAATGCATGATTTTCTTAATAAAAAAATATCACTCAAAGATAGTATTAATTATGGTTTAGACAGCATTTCAAAAATATCAGGAGATTATTTTCTTTTTGATGGTTCTGATTCTACTTCTTTAATGGGTGCCTATGAAGTATTTGAACAAAGTAATGCAATATATCTGTTTAAAAATCAACTACTAAATAATAAGGAAGACTATTTAACCCCTTATGCCTTTGGTAAGTGGTTTTTTAAAGATGGAACAGATTTAGATTTATCTTATAATATTCCCCAAAATATGTGGGAGAAAATAAAATTAACTAATATAAATTGTGGAAGAACTATATTTGGGTCTGGTATCCCCTTAAACCATAACCAATTACCCCCTATTGAATATAATAAAAACATAGATATTTGTGCTATATTTCAAGCAGAACACCCTGAATGTAGAGACCATTTAGTAAGAAATGATATACCCTATACTAATCACAGGGTTGGATTATGGGATCAATTAGAAAAATTAAAAAATAAATATTCTATGTTAACCCAAAAAATGGAATTTGAAAAATATATGCAAAAATTAAAACAATCAAAAATTTGTATATCTCCATTTGGGCAAGGAGAGTTATGTTTTAGAGACTATGAAGCTATGATTATGGGTACTGTCTTATTAAAACCAAATCAATCAAATATAAAAACAGCTCCTAATATGTTTATAGAAGGAGAAACTTACATAGGTTGTAATTTAGATTGGTCTGATTTAGAAGAAAAAATAGAATATATTATAAATAATTTTTCTGAATTAAATGAAAAACTCACTACTAATATAAGACAGTTAGCTTTAAAAGAATATTCTTATGAAAACTTTTGTATGCATTATTATAATATTTTTAATAATCTTAATAATATAGAAAAGGTATGAAATACTCTATAATTTCTGTTGTAAATAATTCTTATAAAAAATTTGCTTTTGTGTTTATTAAAAGTGCAATAGAAAATTTAAATTTAGAAAATATCCATGAAATATGTCTCCTAAATACAGGATTAAATAAAGATGACGTTCAAAAAATAACGTCACTTAATTCAAAAATTAAAATAATCCCTTCAAAAGAAATATATAATTCAAAACAATCATGGGACCATGGTTGGCAACAAAATGTTTTATTAAAAACAGATTTTGCTTTTTCTTATATTCAAGATAATAATATACCTATCTGTATGGTTGATATAGATTCAATGTTTATAAATGATATATCTGATATTATGGAGGCTCAAGGGGATCTTATTTTATGTGATAGATCAGACTTATGGGGTGGAATGCCTTTTATAGCTTCTTTTGTAGGTTTTTTAAATCCATTAAATTCTTTAGACTTTATTAATGAATGGAGAGAAAAAATGAACTATATGTTTGAAAAAGGATTTAAAACAAAAGAAACCCCAGCATTGAATGAATTAGTAAAACACAATAAAAAATATAATATATTAGCAGCATCACATAAAATAGTTGGATTATATAAACCAAATTTATACACAGAACAAACACGTATATTACATTTTAAAGGAGCAGGAGATTCTGAAAACAAACCTTTAAATGAAGCTATAAATATTAGGTTTAATAGATTTACTTCTTACCAATATAAAATTAAAACTTATTTGCAAAATGTGTAGTATTTTATTTACAAATAAACAAACAAATGCATCTGACTATGATTTATTAAAATTAAGAGGCCCTGATGCAACAACACAGGTATCAATTGCTGGTTATAATTTTATTCATAATTTATTAAGTTTAACTGGTGATTTTACTAAACAACCCGTACAGCAAGATGATATTATATTATTATTTAATGGAGAAATATATAATTACAAAGACTTAGATCCTTCAGCAGAATCAGATTCTTTTAGTATTATCTCAGCTTATAAAAATTTTGGAACAAGTTTTGTACAACATTTAGATGGTGAATATGCAATAATTTTAGTTGATATAAAAAAACAACTAATTATATTTTCAGCTGATGTTTTTAGAACCAAACCCCTATTTTATTCAATTGAAAATAACGAAATAGGAATTTCAACATTTCGTACACCATTACAAAAATTAGGATTCTCTAATGTAAAAGCTGTTACCCCTAACACATATAATATAATAAATTTATCAGATAATTCATTTAAAACATTTAAGATAAAAGAATTTAATCTAAAACAATATAAAACATCATATGATGATTGGATACAAGCCTTTGATAATGCAATAAAAAAACGAGCATATCAATCAGGTAATAAAAAAATGTTCATTGGTTTAAGTTCGGGATATGATTCGGGAGCAATTGCATGTGCATTAAATAAATTAGAAGTTGATAATAAATGTTATAGTATATATGCTAGCGAAAATGAACAAGTAATTGATCAAAGAAAATTAATGCTAAAAAATGTACAAACAATTAGATTATCGCATAATGATTATTCTGAGTGGTATTCATTTGTTCAAACAAATTGTGAAGATTTTATAAGTAATCAATATAATGGTTATAATATAAAAAATGATAAAGCCTCAGTTGGGTTAGCTTATATATGTGATAAAGCTATAAAAGAAAATAGAAAAATCTATTTATCAGGTCAGGGGGCAGATGAAATATTTTCAGATTATGGTATGTTTGGAACTAAAATTATGGGAGACCAACAAAGTACATTTGGAGGAATATATCCAGAAGATTTATCTTTATACTTTCCTTGGAAAAATTTTTTTGATGGTACAATGGAAATGTATATAGCTAAAGAAGAATATGTAGCGGGTTCATTTGGAATTGAAACTAGATACCCCTATTTAGATAAAGATGTTGTTCAAGAATTTTTATGGCTAACACCTGAATTAAAAAATAAATCATATAAATCAGTTGTAGGAGAATATTTAATTAGGAATAATTTTCCTATTGATGTAAATAAAAAAATAGGATTTCAAGCAAATCGCAATTTAGTTTAGGATAAGTAATATAAATATGAATAAACAAGTAATAGTAGATATGGGAGCTAACATTGGAAATGGGTTCCGTAAATTATTAAAATTAGGTTATGAAGTAACTGATTCAGATTGGATACTTATTGAGCCTAATACTCATTGCAAACCTCATTTAGAATCAATTATTAACGATTACCCCTTATGTGATATTAAAATCATATGGAAAGCAGTATCTATTGACAGTAATGATAAAGATTTTTATGGACATCCAGATACATGGTATATTACTGATAATATAACTTCAAATAGTTCTCAAAGCAATAGTTTAAAATCTAGTCATAATGAACAATACTATAAATCCGAATCAGTAACTATTGTAAAATGTATTGATGTAATAGATTTATTATCTGATTTATCTAAAAAATATGAAAATATTATACTTAAAATAGATATTGAATCAGCTGAATATGAAGTATTACAAAAAATTATAGATAATTTTGATTTGTTAAATCAAAAACTTAAAACAATGTATGTAGAATTTCATAGTAAATATTCTAAAAATAAAAAAGAAAAAGAAGAACTACAAAAAACGGAATTAGAGTTTGAAGAATTTTTTAAAAATAAAAATGTAGAATTTAATATAGATTGGTAATATGAAAAAACATGTATTATTTTGGGTTGGTATTAAAAGTGAAAATGAACATTTACGTAATAAACATGGTGACTTTAAATATTTAGATATATCAAAAAAATGTTGGGAATATTGGTGTAATAAAAATGATGTTATATTTTTCCCATATGAAAAATCATCAGAAAAAGATACAAATGCTCATAAAGTTACATGGACAAGATGGTTTGATGTTTTTGATCAAATAGAAAAATCAAACATAAATTATGATAAAATTGCTGTTATAGACGGTAGTACATTAATACGTTGGGATGCTCCTAATTTCTTTAATTTAGCAAAGGGACAAGTAACTGCATTCCAATCATTGGAAAACTTAAGATGGATAACTCAAAGTATAGATGGTTATAAAGATTTTTTTAATGGATTTGAATTTGATATGAAAAGGTATATTAGTTGTGGGTTTCAAATATTTGATAAATCACATAAAAATTTCTTACAAGATCTAAAACTTTTCTATTATAATAATTACGATCAAATAATGGATTTACAAAATAGTAAAGTAGGAAAGGGCACAGACCAACCTGTATACAATTATTTATTACAAATAAAAAATGTAGATGTTAACATGTCTTTACCTACATCTTTTATGTTAACTCATCTATACAGATTCAATTGGTTTGGACATAATTGGCAAATAGGAAATGATAATACACCATTCTTTTTAAAGTATGGTTACATATGGTTTTATAGTGGGTTTCCAAATAGAGGAGATAGATATAATTTAATGAATAAAACTTGGGAGGTAATAAAAGAACAATATAGATGAAAAATGTAGTTTTTATAGTTTCAATAAAGGATTCAACAAAAGATGCAACAAAAAGATTTAATGAGTGTGCATATGATTTATGTTTAAAAAATTGGTCTATATGGTGTAAAAAAAATAATTGTGAATTATTTGTATTAGATAAAAGAATATACCCATTAGAACAAATGAACCCTAATTGGCATAAATTATTTGTTTTTGATTTATTAGAAGCAAATGATATTAGTTATGATCAAATTATGATTGTAGACGCAGATACAATGATCCATCCAGATGCCCCAAATGTATTTAATATAACTGATCATAAATATTGCGCTATTAGAAATTATGGTAGTATGGATTGGGTTTGTCGTAGTTATGAAATTTACAAAACACTATATTTTCCTGATATAACATATTCACCTATAGATTATTTTAATTCAGGTATAATCATACTTAATAAAAATCATAAAAACATGTATGATAAATGTAAATCTTTTTATCTTGCAAATTATGAAGAAATTATAAAAACACAAAAAACATTTTACTTAGGTACAGATCAACCAGTGCTTAATTTTTTTGTTAGACAAGAAAATGTAGATTTAAAATTATTAGGATACGAATGGAATATGCAAGATATGAATAGATTTGAAGTAATAGGACCTGATATGTTATATACAAGACATGGGTGGATATATCATTTTAATGGAGGATTAAGACCACATCCTAGAGCCTGGATGGAAGAAACATATAAATTTTTACATGGATAATAAAATGAAACTAAAAAATAAATACATTATTGGAACCCATATTATGTTTTTTGAAATTGATATGGTAGGTGAGCAAACAACAAGCTTAATAAATGCTATAAATACAGTTGATAACCCTGAAAATATTACAATAGATTATTATTTTAATATGTCAGAATATTTTGAAAAAATCGATAAAACTCAAATATCTGTATCTAAGCTAAAAGAATTATTTAATGAAGAAATTAAAAAATTAAAAAATACGGGATGTAAAGTTATATCAAAAATTTATGAAGGAGATGATCCTATTACTATGGTAGATTATCGTAGAGATTTAAATTATAATAATTGTACAAAATATGACTATGTAATATGGGGTGAATCTGATATGTTAATACCAAAAGAAATATTTCAAGCTTTAGAACAAATTAAAGATTATGCAAATTCTCAAAATATACATAAATTTGTTACTACATTTGCAATAAGAAAAATGTGGGATAATCATTGGAAAGACTTAGAACATCCAGATTTTACAGATGCTCCCTATTATGAAAGTGATGATGAAAGAGCATTTAAATCTCCTCATAGTATTAGATATACTATGTCTGTAGATGAAATGAATGAAATAAATGCTAAATCTGAATCATTTGATATACGAATATTAAAACAACCTAAATTTGATGGTTCATGTTTAATATTATCAGGAGACTTATTAAAAAATGGAGTAAATATACCTCATTGTATGATAGGACATTTACATGAAGATACTAGTATGATGTATTCAGCTTATAGAATTATGGGATCTAATTATATTCAGTTTGTTGTAAAAAATATATTAAAAGTTCACAATAGAAACCATCCTCTTAAAAGGCATTATGCATTAGAAATGGATAGCGATGAAAAGTTATCTGACTTTTCTAAAAATGGTAAAAAAGGAAAATGGTTTGATAAAATGAGAAAATTAGTAGATTTTAATATAGCAAATTATAATCATAATCAAGCACGTTTTTACACCTATAAAGATTTTGAAGAAACCCTAAATAAATAAAAATATGAAAATAGTTGTCTTTCATTTACCCTGGCCAATGGGTAATTATAAATTAAATGAAGTATTAGCTAATAAACTACAAGCTGATGGTCATGAAGTATACTTACTTCAACAGTTAAATGGTCATCCCTATGATGAAGATTACTACCAGCAAATTAAATCTATAGATCCTGATATTTTATATTATGAGATGTTAGATAAAGGTACTTTTGATGTTGTTGAAAAATTTAATTGTAAAAAAATATTAAATATAATGGGAACTGGAATTTTAAAAGAAAATTTCCAGTCACAAATAAAAGATTATAAAAATAAATGGTATACTGATATTATAACAAATTCAAAAAGTGTATATAATTTACTTAAAAATGAAGTAGATAAAATAGAATTTTTTGAGTATTATTTTTGTGCTCTTAATGATGAAGAATTAGTTTATGATTCTAAATATGCCCATGATTGTACTTTTTTAGGGCAAGGCCATCATAGATTACAAATGCCTGAATTTAAAAAAGAATTATCAACTTATTTTGCCCCTTATCATAGTTTTGATTTTTCTGTTTATGGATCAGGTTGGCCTCAAAATCAAAATAGATTTAAAGGTGTACTACCCCCTAATGATATAGGAAAATTATATTCTTCAGCAAAAAGTAGCATATCAGTAATAGAACCTGAACAATATAATAATGGTATGATAAATAATAGATATGTTGAATTAGGTTTCTGTAAAACACCAATTATAACATTTCAATACCCTAATATTGATTGGTATGGGGCTGAAAGTTTTTTAAATGTAATAAATAGTTACGATGATTTTAAAAATATTGTAAATAAATGTATAAATAAGGATAATAACATAATTAAAAAAACAGAAGGTATGCATACATTTATTGAAAACCAACATAAAATGTATTTTGAAAAACTAAATAATTTAATATATGGATAATTTTAAAAATAAATTTATAGTAATTATGGAAGGTAAAGTAGGTAATTCTTTTGGTTGTCTATTTTATGCTCATAAATTAGCTAAAGATACAAAAAAAGATTTTGTTATAAATTCTGTTAAAAATATAAATAGAGAAGCATCTTTTTATGATTTTTTTAGCAGCAAAAATAATTTTCAACATATAGAATACTCTATCACAGAATTAAATAATATAGTTCCTAAACATATACCTTTTTTATTACATAAAGGACATTATGTGAATTCAGGAGCTATAAAAGATAGAGAAGTAATATACCATAGAAGCATGGAGTATGATGAACTTATTAAAACTATTAATTCATTTGATAGTGTTTGTTACCTAGATGATGCCTCTGCCCATGCTATGAGAAATCCTAATGAAATAATAGAATCTGCAAAAAATTTATTAATACATGAAGATATTTTACAAAAAGTTAATTCTTTTTGTAAAGAAAAAAATATAACCCCTTCTGTAAATGGTATTCATATCAGGGCTACAGATTGGCCATGGAAACAAGAATGTATTAATGATGCTTATAAAACAATTCAAAATATTATAAACTTAGATTCTAATTCTAAAATATTTGTTTGTTGTGATGAAGAAGAAATAGAAAATGATTTAATACAAAAATTACCAAATAATATTATAACTAATAAAAAAAATAGTTATGTTAAAAAAGCTATAGAAGGATCATGGAGGCAAAACACATATGCAGGTGATGGTAGAACTCAAGATTATAATACCCTTATTGATGTAGAATCTGCTATAGAAGCTTTTATAGATATGTTAATTTTATCACGAACAACTATTAAATACAGACACCAACATAGTTCTTTTTCTTGGTTTTCTGAAATATATTCTAACGTTAAAAAATTAAACTAGTAATGAATTTAACTATAGCTATTGATGATGTGCATCCTGAAAAAGGATGGGGTTTACCAGGTGATAAATGTATGGAGTATTTAGAAGCTTTAAATAAAGAATTTGGGGCTAAATTTACGTTATTTATTCCTTCTAATTATCATAATAAGTATCCTCTTTCTAAATATAAAAATTGGATAGATTGGTTAAAATCAAAAGATTATTTTGAATTAGCTGCTCATGGACATTATCATATGTGTGAAAGAATAGATATAGGTGAATGTGAGTTTTTTGAATTAGATACTAAAGAAAAAGCAAGGGCAAGAATAAATAAAATGCTAGCAGAATGGGATAAAGTTAACCATAAACCTACAGGATGGCGTAATCCTGGTTGGTTAGGTCATCCAGAAGCAATAAAATGCTTAGCTAAAGAATTTGATTACGCAGCAGTTCATTATGAACATAATCACGGTATAAATTGGGATTGTAAAACATTTTTTGGTCATGATGGGATTCATGAAACAGATATCTCAATCCATGATGGAACAATTATGTTTCAATCACATATAGCAGGAGAATGGAATGATAATATATGGAATGAAGATAATTATAAGCAACTACAAGCATCTTTAAAACATCTAGTAAAAACTAATAATATTAATTTTACTACCCTTCAAGAATTAGCTAATCGTCGACGAGTAATATACTTAATAGCTGCTGGCAATGTATCATATTTTAACCATACATTTCCTCTAATACAAAAATATGCCCAAAAAATAAATGCTGATATTAGAATATTTGATGATTCAGATTTTCGTAAAACCAATTATCCTAGCCCTAATTTTTTACTATTTGATATATTCAATGAATTTGTAAATAGTAAATATGATCAAATGATGTATATGGATATTGATATACGCATAATGGATAATGCCACAAATATATTTGATGAAGTTAATTCATTTGGTATGGTTCAAGATCATAAAGCAGATTTATGGAGAAGAGAGGTAATGAATGAATGGTTAAATATTCACCATCCTGGTATGGTATGTAAACATTATTTTAATGGAGGGGTTATTGTTTCGAATAAAAAAAGTATTAAAAAAATATTATCAGTATTACCTAATAATGTTTTAAGTTTTTGGGAAACAACTAAAGATAAATTTCCACATGGATTTAATCAAAATATATTAAATTATTGTATAATAAAAAGTAATATAGAATATAATGAACTTTCTGATAAGTGGAATAAAGTATGTAGATCAGCGGGAGCTGAAGATTTTTTTATACATTATGTTGCTAATAAACATCAAATACAAACAGATAATGATAAATTTAAAGATAATATCTATAATACTAATATAACAATGACCCTGTAAATATATTTGGTTTAATAAAGTATTTTTTATATAAGAGATAAGATGTGTAGTATATTATTTAGTAGTAAAGAAATAAAGAATTTAGAATTTGTTAATGAACGAATTAAATTCCGTGGTCCCGATTATACGGGTTTAGTTAAACGTGATAAATATTCATTTATCCATAACTTACTAAGTATAACTGGTGAATTTACAAAACAACCATTTGAAGATGAAGATATAGTTTGTATGTTTAATGGTCAGATTTATAATTATAGCGAATTTGGGGATTATAAATCAGATGGTGAATGTTTAATACCATTATATAAAAAATATGGTAGTAATTTTATACAACACTTAAATGGGGAATTCGCAGTGCTGTTAGTTGATTTTAAAAAAGACACACTTATTGTATCTACAGATATATTTTCAACTAAACCTTTATATATGGCAGTTGATGATGAAAAAACATTTGGATTTTCAAGTTATGCATCACCATTACAAAGGTTACAATTTAAAAATATTTACAAAATTCCAGCTAATAAAACGTATACATTTAGATTATCTAAATTTGAACTAATAGAAGAACAAATTGTACATCAATTTGATTTAAAACAGTATAAAACAACGTTTGATGATTGGCATAAAGCATTTAGCAATTCAATAACTAAAAGAGCAACAGGTATAAGAGAACATTTATATCTAGGATTAAGTTCAGGATATGATTCAGGTACAATTGCATGTGAACTTTTTAAAAGAAAAATACCATATAAAGTATATACAGTATTAGGAAAAGAACACCCAGATATAGTAGAACAAAGACATAATATAATAAAAGAATTTGCAGAAGTAGAAACACTAGATATTAGGGCAGATAGAGAAAGATGTAGACAATATATTCATAATAATATTGATCCTTTTAGGTTTAATATTTACACATCAGATCAGTCTAAATACGATCGATCATTTAATGCTAACCTACATGATGATTATGGTGCTATTGGGTTAACATATATTTGCGAACATGCAAAAAGAGATAATAGAAAAATATACCTATCTGGTCAGGGTGCAGATGAAGTATTTGCAGATTATGGACATGATGGAGAATGTAAAGGACGTCATAGTGAAATAGGAGGATTATTTCCAGATGATTTATCTTCAATATTTCCATGGCCAAATTTTTTTGAAAGTAGTCAGGAAGCATATTTAGTTAAAGAAGAATATATTGCGGGTGCATTTGGGTTAGAAACAAGATACCCATTTCTTGATAAAGATGTTGTTCAAGAATTTTTATGGCTAACACCTGAATTAAAAAATAGTCAATACAAATCTGTATTACACAATTACTTAACAAATAATAATTTTCCATTTGAAAAAGATAAAAAAAGAGGATTTTCAGTATAAATTAATTAAATAAAAATAAAATTATGAAAAAAATACTAATAACAGGAGGCGCGGGGTATATAGGAACCGCATTAATACCAGTGCTATTAGAAGCTGGATATGAAGTAACAGTTTATGATTCATTAGATTATAATGGAGACGTATTAATTCCTTTCTTTCAACATAAACATTTTCATTTTGTAAAAGGGAATATATTAGAACATTCGAAACTAAAAAAAGCAATAAAAAACCAAGACGTTATTATACATTTGGCTGCTTTAGTTGGATATGCTATATGTGAAAAAAACCCAGAATTAACGGAAATGGTAAATGCTCGTGCTACTAAAGATTTAGTAAATATGTTGTCACCAAATCAATTATTAATGTATGGTTCAACGGGTTCGAATTATGGAAAAGTAGATAAAATATGTACAGAAGAAACTCCATTAAATCCAACTTCATTATATGCTAAAACTAAAACAACAGGAGAAATAGAAGTAATGAAACATGATAAAGCTATAGCTTATAGATTTGCAACAGCTTTTGGTGCTGCACCTAGATTAAGGTTAGATTTATTAATTAATGATTTAACATATTTAGCAACTACTCAAAAATATATGCTAGTATATCAACCTGAATTTATGAGAACATTTATACATGTAAGAGACTTAGTTAAATCTTTTATATTTGGAATTGAAAATGTAGATAAAATGGCAGGTGAAGTTTATAATGTAGGTTCAAATAAATTAAATCATAGTAAAAGAGAAGTTTGTGAATTAATAAAAGAAAAAACAGGTTGTGTTGTATATTATAATGATTTTGATAGTGATAAAGATCATAGAGATTATGAAGTATCATATGATAAAATTAATGCTTTAGGATTTGATACAACTATAACGCTAGAAGAAGGAATAGATGAATTAATAAAAGTATATCAAACATTAAACTTAAAAGATAAAAGATATGTTAACGCAGGAGAATAAATTAAATTGGCCATTAATGAAAGATTGTATTACAGCTGAAGATAAAACAGCCATGATAGAATTTATACAAAATGCAGGACGTTTTACTAATGGACCTATGGTTAAAAAATTTGAACAAGAATGGAGTGAATGGTTAGGATGTAAACACTCAATATATGTTTCTTCGGGAAGTACAGCTAATACATTACTAGTAGCAGCCATGAAAGAAAGATATAATTTAAAGGATGGAGATAAAGTAGTAGTTCCATGTATGACATGGGTTACTAATATTTCACCTGTAATGCAATTAGGATTTGAGCCTATTTTTTGTGATATAGATTCAACTACATTTAGTTTCGATATAGATAATTTAAAACAAATAGCTAAACAACACCCAGATATAAAAGCTGTTTTTGTATCACATTTATTTGGTATTGCTGCAGATATAGATGTTTATAAAGAAATATTACCTAATGCTATTTTTATTGAAGATGTATGTGAATCACATGGTGCTACTTATAAAGGAAAAAAATGTGGTACCTTATCTTTAGGTTCAACTTTTAGTTTTTATTTTGGTCATCATATGACCACAATTGAAGGTGGTTTTGTTTGTACTAATGATGATGAATTATATAATATAATGAAAATGAAAAGGAGTCATGGAATGGCAAGAGAAGCGTTACCACAAAAATATGAACAATATCAAAAAGATTATCCTGATATCCATCCAATGTTTATGTTTATAACTGATGGTTATAACTTAAGAAGTATGGAGATAAATGCAGTTTTAGGTTCGTCTCAATTAGTAAGATTAGATAATCAAAACGAACAAAGACGTATTAATTTTAATAAATTTATTAATATAGTAGAAAAATACCCAGAATACTTTAAGTCTAATTATCAAGTAAAAGGTAATAGTAGTTTTTGTTTACCTTTTATATGTAAAACTTCTAATATAAAGAAAAAATTAGAAAAATATTTAAGTAATAATGGAGTAGAAACAAGACCTTTATGTAGTGGTAATTTATTAAGACAACCGTTTTTACAACGAGTTAAAGGAATACCAAGTGCAGATAAATTCCCATTAGTAGAAAAACTACATAAAAATGGTTTTTTTATAGGAAATAATCATCTAATAGAAGATAATGAATTTATAATATTAGATAATTTAATTCAAAACTTTATTAATGAAAATTAAAGATATACAAGTAAAAACACCAGATGTTCATACTGATTATCGTGGTGATTTATGGACACTTTGGAAAAATGATGGTCAATATAACCATGATAAGGTATCTACATCAAGAAAAAATGTAATTAGAGGAATTCATGGTGATTTTAAATCAACAAAACTTGTTACATGTTTATATGGGGAATTATATTTTGTAGTAGTAGATAATAGAAAAGATTCCCCAACATATTTGCAGTGGGATCATATTATATTAGATGATAGATCTAGAAAACAAGTATTACTACCCCCAGGTGTAGGAAATGGATTTTGTGTTTTAAGTCATAAATCTGTATTTCATTATAAGTGGTCATATCCTGGAAAATATCCAGATGTAAAAGATCAATTTACTATTAGATGGGATAATCCTTCTCTTAATATAAATTGGCCTATTAATTTTCCTATATTATCAAGTAGAGATAAATGAAAATAGCATTTTTTACTGAAGGACAATACCAGGGTAAAGTTAATAGAAATAACCCTAATATGAGAACAGATTTAGCATGGATATGTTCATTAGAGGCAGACCATTGGAATATAAATCAATCTCCAGATCAACAATATGATTTAGGTATTGTTATTATACCAAAGAAAAACCCACAATTTGATTTAAGTAAAATAAAACAATATTGTAATAAAATAGCTGTAATGCAAGAGGGTCCTAATTGGTATTGGCAAGATTATCCACTACAACAACAAATATGGTATTATAATACTATACAAGAAGCTGACTTTATGTTTGTACATAATAAATCAGATAAAAAATATTACGAAGGCTTAACAGGTAAAGAATGTAAAATTTTACCTAGTCTAATGGTTGAAGATTCAATTAAAGATTTACCTCAAGTAGATAGAAAAGATATTATTATAGGGGGTAATTTTTGTAGTTGGTATGGTGGGTTTGATTCTTATATAATAGCACAAGAAGCAGATTGTCCTATTTATATTCCTAGTATGGGAAGAAAAATTGAAGGTGAGGAACAAATGCCTAACTTAAACCACTTACCATATATGAATTGGGTAGAATGGATTAAAACACTTAATAATTTTAAGTATGGTATCCATTTAATGAGAACACATGCAGCAGGTACATTTGCTTTAAATTGTGCCTATTTAGGTATTCCTTGCATTGGTTATGAGGGATTAGATACACAAGAAAAATGCCACCCAAATTTAACAATAAAGCTAGGAGATTTGGCTATGGCAAAAGAAAAAATTATACAATTAAAATTAGATAAGGATTATTATAAAGAATGTTCTAAAATAGCTAAGCTTAATTATAAACAACATTATTATGAAGAAAGATTTATATCTCAAATTAGATCAACAAGTATATAAAAGAAGACCGGCTGATCAAAAATTTGACACTATATATAATGGGTTTGACTATACGAAGTACGAAGTAAATACTAAATGTGCTGGTGCTTATAGAGAAGAATATTGGTCTAAATTATTTGATGAAATAAAACCATCTCTTATAATTGAATTAGGAGCATATTTAGGATTTACATCAACTTTAATGTCTCAATTATGTAAAAAATACCACGATGATTTTAGAATATTTACTGTTGATACTTGGACTGTTAATTGGCATTATGGTGATGTACTAAAATGGAAACATGGATATCCTACAATATATTATCAATATATAGCAAACATCCATTATCATGGTTTTGAAAAAAACATTTACCCAATCCCCTTACCAACATCTGTAGCAGTTGATAATCCTATAAAAGAATCATTAGATGATTTAAACTTACAAGTAGATATGGTTTATGTAGATGCAGGACATGATTTTTTTAGTGTATATTCAGATATGGAAAATTATTATAAATTAATAAGACCAGGAGGGGTTATGTTTGGAGATGATTTTACAGGTAGCCCAGGAGTAGCTATGGCTGTTAAGGAATTTTGTCGTGTAAATGATTTACAATATACTCATGATGATATTAACTGGAGAATAAATAAAAAATGAAAATAAGTTTAATACAACCAGGTAGAAATAATCTTAAGTACCTTAAATGGTCTTATAATTCAATTAGAAAAAATCAAGGCAACCATGAAGTAGAAATATGTGTTGCAGATGATTTTTCAAATGATGGTACATGGGATTGGTGTTTAGAAATGATAGATAAAGATCCATTATTTAAAGCAATTAGAAATGAAGGACCAACTAGATTAGGGCATACGATACTATATGATAAACTAGTTAATGAAGTAGCTACAAATGATATTTGTATGATTTACCATGCAGATATGTATTTATGTCCTGGTGCTTTAAATGCTATTGAAAGGCTTATAAAACCAAAAACAATAGTATCTTTAACTAGAATAGAACCACCATTACATCCCGATGGCCCAGAAAAAACATTAAAAGATTTTGGTATTGAACCTGAAGAATTTAATGAAGATGCACTCTTAAAATTTTTAGTTAATTGGAGAGAAAAGGATAAAATAACAGAAGGTATATTTGCACCTTGGGCATTTTATAAAAATGAATTTCAGGAAATTAGAGGCCATGACCCAATATTTGCCCCTCAGTCTAAAGAAGATACAGATATTTTTAATAGATTTCAGTTAAATAATACAAGTTTTGTTCAAACATGGGACGGTTTTGTTTACCATATGACTTGTAGAGGTAGTAGATTTGCTGATGGAGCAAAACGAAACCCTGATGGACAGGTATTTATGAAAAATAGAGAGACAGATGAATGGTTAAAACAAAACCAAAAATCAACTAGAGAATTTTTACGTAAGTGGGGGCATTATTGTAAACATGATACACTAATGAAACCAATCATACCTCCTAAATATGATGTAGGTTTTATAGTAAATAATTGTAATCACCAATTATTAACAGTTTTAGAACCATGGTGTAGTACAATATATGTAGATGAATCAAACGATATAGTATTACGTGATAATTATATTAGATTAGAACAACCAAATACAAGTTTTAATTTACATGAAAGAGTATTACCATTTGATAATGAAAAAAACAATGAAATATTAGTTACTATAGATGGTAATAGATTTATACAACAAGACTTCCAATATATTCAACAACTATCTGAAATATTAGCTGATAGTGGTGAACCTGGTTTTCATGGTGAGTTAGGAAATATTGTAGTTGAAATATTTGAAAAAATGAATACATATGAAAAAGATTTAATTATATGCAAACAGCAGTAGTAACAGGTGGAGCTGGCTTTATAGGCTCAAATTTAGTAGATAAATTAATTGAACAAGGTATAGAAGTAATTGTACTTGATGATTTATCTACAGGCAAAAAAGAAAATATTAACCCTAAGGCTAAGTTTATTGAATGTGATATATCAACGGCATCTCAAGTAGATTTAACTTTTTATATAAATGGTGCTGATGTTGTATTTCATACAGCAGCAAAGGCTAGAGTACAACCCTCTATTGATGATCCTTTAACATTTAATAAAGCGAATGTAGATGGAACTTTAAATATGTTATATGCATCCCATAAAATGAAAATAAAAAGGTTTGTATATAGTGCTAGTAGTTCAGCTTATGGAAATGCTACTAGATTTCCCACACCTGAAGAACACCCAACAAATCCATTATCACCATATGGTTTACAAAAATATATAGGTGAACAATATTGTGAAGTATTCAGTAAAGTATATGGTTTAGATACTGTATCATTAAGATATTTTAACGTATATGGGAAAAGAATGAATTTAGAGGGGGCATATTGTTTAGTATTAGGAATATTTACAAAACAAATGTTAGAAGGTAAACCATTAACAATTAATAATGATGGTAATCAACGTAGAGATTTTACTTATGTAGGTGATGTTGTTAATGCTAATATATTAGCTGCTACTAGATTAAAACCATTTAATGGGGATGTTTTTAATATTGGTAATGGAAAAAATTATTCAGTTAATGAAGTAGCAGATATGTTAGGAGGAGAAAAAACATATGGTAATAAAGTATTAGAACCATTTCAAACACTAGCAGATAATTCTAAAGCATTACTATTATTAGATTGGGATCCTAAGGGGGATTTACCTACATGGATAAATAATTATAAAAAAGAATTAGGAATATGAAAAAAATAGGAATTATAGGTAGGGGTTTTGTAGGAGCCGCTGTTGAGTTTGGTTTTTCAGCTCAAACAGGTTGTGATGCTCAAGTAAAAATATATGATAAAAACCCCTCAAAAAGTTTACACACATTAAAAGAAACAGTAAATAAATCAGATTTTATATTTGTTTCAGTACCTACACCTTCTAATACAGATGGTAGTATGCATTTAGGTATTTTAGAAAGTGTTTTACAGGATATACAAGCAGTAAATAAAAGAAAAGATAATATTATATTAATTAGATCTACTGTTATACCTGGTACTACTACTAAATTATGTAAAAAATTTAAAAAACTAAATATTGTTTTTAACCCAGAATTCTTAACTGAACGTTCAGCTAAATTTGATTTTATTAATCAATCAAGATTTATACTAGGTGGTAGAAAAAGAAACACAGCTAGAGTAGCTGAGTTATATAGATGGAGATTTGGTGATAGTGTACCTTGCATTGAATCAAATTTTGAAACAGCTGAAATGGTTAAGTATATGAATAATTGTTTTTTCGCTACTAAAGTATCATTTATGAATGAAATGAAACAAGTAGCAGATAAAACTAATGTAGATTGGGATTTAGCTGTAGAGGGATTTGTTAGAGATGGTCGTATAGGACATAGTCATTTAGCCGTACCAGGTCCTGATGGACGATTTGGTTTTGGTGGTTCATGTTTTCCTAAAGATGTACAAGCTATGATTAATTTTGGTCACCATAATTTAAATTTAAATATGAATACTTTAAAAGGTGTTTGGCAGACTAATTTAGAAGTTAGACCTGAAAAAGATTGGGAAAAATTAGAAGGAAGAGCAATTATAAAATAATAAACATGGAAAAATATATTTACAAAGCAAAATTAGATAGAGTAGTAGACGGTGATACAGTAGATGCCTTAATTGATGTTGGATTTGATATTTGGTTTAAAAAACGAATTCGATTTAAAGGTGTAGACACTTGGGAATCTAGAACTAGAAATTTAGAAGAAAAAGCATTAGGTTTAAAAGCTAAAGCTAGAACTAAAGAATTATTAGAAGAAGTGTCTTCTAAATCAGGATACTTTAGAATTAAGTCTTATGGGTTAGGAAAATACGGTAGGGTACTAGCAGATGTTTTTATAATGGATAAAAATGGTAAGCAATGGAATGTTAATGAAACATTAATAACTGAAGGACATGCTTATATTTATGATGGAGGTAAGAAAAAAGTATTCACCTCGTAAAATTTTTCTATATGTATAATAAAATAAAATCAATGTGGGGTATATTTAAAGATAATAATGACTGGAATGAAAAAAACGTAGTAGGTTTTATAGCATTTTTAGTTATGGTTGTTTTTGCCTTACTAGACTTAATAACTGGATACGTAGGTAAAGACTTAGTTATAAATGAGTTTATATATGATTCATTTACTTTAGTAGTACTAGGTTGCTTTGGTATCGCAGGTTTAGAAAAATTCGCAAAAAAATAATATGAACTGGAACGACGTTAAAAAAATTATTAGAAAAGAAGTACTTAAAGAGGCTACCACTGTAAATGCAGGTAATACTAAGTTTAATTTAAGAACAGGTGTAAATAAAAACCCAACTAAATTAGGTTTAAAAATACAATTTGAACCTCTAGGTGGAGGTTTAGAATCAGATACTAAATCAAAGCTTGAAGTAGCATTACAAGAAAAACTTAATATTAGTTTACAACAATATGACATTCAAGTAAGTAAAGATACAGATGTACCTCGTCCTGATGTAATTGGATTTTTTATCCCACTAGCTCAACTTAAAAACCTAATAGTAAAATCACTTACAGGAAAAAAAGTAGATGCTCCTGATGTTAAGGCACCAGAACCAGAAGGCGAAGAACAAGAAATTAATGAAATGATTCTTAATGAAATGAGAGTTCGTGATCTAAATGAAATTTCAAAAGTTGTAATGAAGGAAGATTTTTATGCTTTTATAAATGCTGGTAATAATGTTCTTCGTTCTTTAGAAGAAAGTGGTAGATCAGTATCCGAAGCTAAAAAATATTTAGCATATTTAGTTAAACATAACATAATGTAATAAAATCATTTAATGAAAAAGAAAAGACATATCCCTGTCATATCATTTAATGAATTAGAACTAAAACAGAAAAAACCCCAAGTATATAAAAGTTTAGTAGAAGGTATAGCTGAAGCTATTGAAGAAGAAAAAGATGAAGTTAAACTTTGTGAAGTTAAATATGCAAACACTTATTTAACAGTTCATAGAGATGCTTGGTCAGGAAGTTTGGCTAAAGCAATGGATTTTTATATAGATAATGAGCAATATGAAGTATGTGCATTAATTAAAGAACTAACAAGTAAAGTATGAAACAGTTTGGAATGTCGATTAAAGATGGGAAGGATTTAATAATGTTAACTAGAGCAGAAGACCATAAATCAGCAGTTATATATTTTTCAAGTATAAAAAAATTACCACTAAAAGAATTTAATAAAATATTTATAGTAACAGAAATTAAAAATGAAATTAAGTAAAAATTTATCACTATCAGAAGTAATAAAATCAAATACAGCAATTCGTAAAGGTATAGATAATACACCTACAAATGCTCATATTGAAAATTTAAAATATTTAGCTGAAAAAGTATTTCAACCAATTAGAGAACATTTTGGTTCAGCTATATTTGTTTCTAGTGGTTATAGAAGTAAAGCACTAAATGAAGCAATAGGAGGCTCACAACGTAGTTTCCATTCACATGGTATGGCTTTAGATTTAGATCAAGATGGCAGAAATAATTCAGTAACTAATACAGATATATTTTATTATATTAAAGATAATTTACCATTTTCAGAACTAATTTGGGAATTTGGAAACGAAGATAAACCAGATTGGGTACACGTAGCTATAGCTAAGGGTAGAGAAAATGAAAAAAATGCTAAAATAGCATATAGAGAAAATGGTAAAACTAAATACAAAAAATGGGATAGAGATTAAGATAGTAGGTTATGGAAGAAGAAGAGAATGACATTAAAAAGATTCAAAAATCAATAGATGAGATTTTTAATATTAAAAGTGGTTTAGCTAAAAAACGCCCTACAGTTAAGTCTAAAAAACGAGAACTATTTAATGATATACTAACAGGTTTAGCTCATATAAATGGACGTTCATTAGGATTAAAACACGATTATAAAATTGATTTTATTGAATATGATGATGTTTTTTTTAATGTTATAGAAGCACTACTAACACTTCATTTTAATAAAGAACAAAAATCACTTATAGAATGGTACTTATATGATAAATTTTTACCTACAGGTGAAATGTTAATATTAAATGATTCCAAAACAGGTAAAGAAATACCTACAGAAACACCTGATGATATTTGGGAGTTAGTTTTGAAATATGAAAAAAAAGATAATAAGTAAGGAAATGATTTTACGTGCTATGAAGCACACTAAATCAAATATGGCTGCTGCTCGTTTTTTAGGTTGTTCGTACCCCCACTATAAACAATATGCTAAATTATATAAAAATGAAGAGGGTAAAACCCTATTTGAAGTTCATTTAAATAGACAAGGTAAAGGTATATCAAAACATTTATATAAGAAAAAAGATCTTACACCAATAAATGATATACTAGAAGGTAGAGTTGATATATCAAATTATAACCCTAAAGAACTAAAAGATAGGCTAATACATGAAACTTTAATCGCAGAAGAATGTAATAGCTGTGGATTTAATGAACGTAGAGTAGTTGATTATAAAGTACCATTAATACTAAATTTTATTGATAGTAATCAAAAAAACTGGAAATTAGAAAATCTTGAGCTATTATGTTATAATTGTTATTTCTTAAATGTTGGTAACGTGTGGAGCGATAATCAATTACAACAAATGGAAGATTACAATCAAAAAAATAAATTTAATAATGATCCTGAACCTGACTGGGAAATGGATGAATCCCATGTTGAACATCTTAAAAGTCTTGGCCTATGGGATGAAAAAGAAGATGGCGAAGAATTTGTAGATTTTACATAAAAAATTTGGTTATTTAAAATAATTTTCGTACATTTACTCATATTAAAAAGAGATTAAAATGGGCAAAATGAAAGACAAATTCACAGAAGAACAAGAACGTTTAGTTAATGAAGCTGTAGAAGCTTTTATAGATGATGATTATCAGTATCAAGAGTATTTAAATACATTAGCTGAAAGTATGGGTTACAGTAGACCTAAACCTGTTACAATGGAAGAAACACAAGCACAACACGATGCTTGGTGGAATAGTTTAACTGAAGAACAAAAACAGCAGTTATATAATGATCAAGAGGAGTTATTTAAATTAACTATAGAAGAAATGAATCATGAATGTGAATAATATATCAAAAGAACGCTTTTTAAAAGCTAAAAAAACAATCACTAAAAAATATCCAGGTGCTCATACTATGAGGGATCCACAAGGCAAATATTATGTTGCGACAGTTGATGGTAGAGACATAAATAACCTACAGGTTAGTCAAGCTATAGATAATTATAATTTTGATTTTGAAGATGATTTATATGGTTTTAATGATGCTTTAAATAAAGTAACTACTATACCCCATTCAAACACAGTTAAAGAAGCTTGGCTTACAACTGAAGTAGCTATTAAATCGTACCATGTTGTAAATAGAAATAATAATAAATTTAGTGACGATAAAGTTATGAAGAAAATGGCAAAAGATTTTGAATAATATGTGTATGTCTGGAATTCATTATTTAGAAGAAGAAATAATAAAAGAAGAAATAATAGAGGAGGAAAATAACGATGAAGTTGACCCTAAGTATATTTGTTATTATTCAAATTTACCCTCAGTATTAAATTATCAAGAAAAAGACGACGATGAGTAAAACAACAGCATTAATTTTATGTATAGCCCTATTTTCATTAGTGCAAATAGTAACTTGGTTTCAACTAAACGGACAGTTTTTTAGTTCATGGTTTAAAAATAACGTATTTATACTTTGCTTAATGGGTATTCCTATTAGTTGGCTTTATATTGAAGCAACTAGATATGGTTTTATAGCATTTGAAGGTTTAATATGGCCAGGTAGATTACTTGGTTTTGCAACAGGAATATTTACGTTTGCATTATGTGCAAATATTTTTATGGGAGAAGGATTAAATACTAAAACATTAGTTAGTTTAATACTAGCAACTGTTTTAACACTTATACAGGTTTTTTGGAAATAAACATATGTATATATGATTGACTGATCGATCTTAGGACGATCAACAACAATAAATTTTAGAATTATTAATTAAAAACGTTTACTATTATGGGAACATTATTTTTAGAGAGAAAATTCTCACCACTTGACATTCTTGTCAGAAATTTCTTCCAAGCAGATCAGGAAGAATTTACAACACCAAACAACAGAATTCTTAACCACCCAGTAGATATCTACGAAGATAAAGACGGCTTATATTTTGATATTGCCTGTACCGGTTTAACTAAAAAACAAGTTAAAGTTGATATCGAAGGAGATGTTTTAAGGGTATCATATACTAAAAAAGATAAACCGGGAATAGCAGAGACTACTCACATTTATCATTCAGGTATTGCTAAACGAAGTTTTAATTTAGGATGGAAAATTGCTAGACGATTTGATTTATCCAAAATTGAAGGTTCAATGAAAGATGGGTTATTGAAACTATTTATCCCACTTACACCTGAAAGCAAACCAAAAACAGTTTCAATCAAGTAAGTTTTAATAAGATCAGTCAATTATTCCTCGTTAAATAATTAGGTTATGTCCATTTTATAAATTAAGGGTTGGTTTGAGGAGCCAACCCTTTTTTATATTTATAATAAACAAATAAAATGTTTACACTTGGAATACCAAAAAGTCAATATAGAAGAACTACTCAAGTTTTAGGACATGAAAGTAGTAAACCTATACCTTATGATGCTATGAAGCAGGAAGATGGTTTTTATATGTTTAGTTTTCCTGAAGCAGATGAATTTGATTTTAAAAATATAGTTAGACTTTTAAAATTAAATGGTGTTACAACAATAGGTGCAGACGACCAATTAACAGAAAGACAAATTATGAAATTAGTAAATTTATTACCTTTAGATGAACGTATTTCTTTTGATCAAGTTTTAGATTTAAGAGATGAAAAACGAGATTTAGAAAGGGAAATTGCTCAAGTATATAGAGATATGGAGCAAGAAGCTGAACCCGAAGGGGGAGAAATAGCTGATTATTATGGTGATCAATTAAATAAATTAGAAGATCGTTTATATAAAATTAATAAACAAATAGCTTTATATGATATGAATGAAGGTACTTGTGGTTACAGTGTAAATGGTAAACCAGCAGATAAACCAGCAGGGCCAGATTTACTTAGAAAAGCTATTAGAAAAGAAATTAGATCATTAAATGAAGAAAAAGGCGATAAGGGGTTCCAAACAGCAAGAAAATTAATAGCTAAACTAAGAGAAAAAACATACAGATCATTTTCTGATGAAGATTTAGATGCATTTTCTAAAGAAATGGTTTTACATTTAATAGATAATCCCGCTGCGGAAGCAGCAGTTATGGTGCGTAGGGCAAAAAATAGACCAGATGAATATGAACCAGGAACAACAGACGATTTACCATTTGAATAATGAAATTAACTGATATCATAAACGAAGAGCATCCTCATGATTTACCACCTGATGATAAAGCATTAGATAAAATTAGAGAGTATATTAAAGAATCATTACGTAATTGGTTTAAAAAAGAAGATTGGGTACGTATAGATACACAAGGAAACATTGCAGGAAAATGTGGTACAATGCCTAAAGGTAAGGCTACACAGCGTTGTTTACCTCGTGCTAAAGCTAATTCACTTACAAAGAAACAACGAGCAGCTACTGCTAGAAAAAAAGTTAGGGGTAGTAAAAAAGGAAAACAATTTGTTAAAAATACTAAAAAAGCTAGAGTAAAATTAAAAAAATGAAAAAATCAGAATTAAAAGAAATAATTAGAGAAGCAGTATTTGATGCTATGACAGAGGAGCTGTGTAAAAAAGGTAAAGCATATATTGCAAAACGTAAGAGAGCAGGTGAAAAATCATCAGCTTATTTATCAGGACGTGCAGTTAAAGTATGTAAGGGCCAAATGCAAGGTGAAAGCGCTTTAGAGAAATCTAAAAAAGGAATGGCTATGTATGGTAAAAAAGCTAAAATGAATGAACAAGACTCACTTGAAGTAGATGTTTATGGTTACCAAACTAAACACTTTGATGTTTGTCCAGGAGCTCAAAGTTTATATAAAAGAATCGTAGATGAAGATTTAGTAAAAGATAAAGATCTAGTTACTAGAACAGCTAAATTGCATGACGCTTTATTTGCTTTAGAAAAAACAGCTTTAGAA
>VTLG01000751.1_pt1 | contig 33451 bp, 18 predicted proteins | sample 4694571 | NCBI WGS metagenome assembly VTLG01 (sample SAMN12604809, study PRJNA352737) | marine metagenome | biome: ENVO:00000447; feature: ENVO:00000209|ENVO:00000569|ENVO:01000036; material: ENVO:00002151; isolation source: viral sequences binned using virsorter ...
CTAAATCGTAACTATCATCATCGTCAGGAGTTAAATTGGATTTAAATTCACCACCAACGTAAATATCATCTGATGCAGAATCACCAAGTCTAACTGTACCACCACGGAATGTAGCAACACCTATAAACTCAGATTGTCCTTGAACATACAATCTACCTGTTATAGATGTAGCACCACCTACATGTACATCCTTTTCTATACCAACACCACCTTCTACAATTAATGCACCAGTATCTTTACTGGTTGATTGTGTTGTATCTGATACTGTAACAGCACCTGCGAATGTTGGTCCATTAGTCCAACTTAATACACCAGAACCATTATTCTGTAATATTGATGTATTAGAACCTTGTGCGTTTGGAAAGGTAACATTATAAGATGCTGCTAATGAAGCAGGTGCCTTCATCGTAAAAGCGTGAGCACCATTATTGGTTCCTTCAACTAAGTTCAATCCCGAACCAGCAGTTGCAGTTTCTTTCAACCAATATCGGTGTGAACCGAAGAATTTATTATTTCCAGCATCATTATCGAGTCCAATATAAAAATCATACTTGTCATTGGTGAATGCAGGTTCCCCTGCTTTCAACGCTGGCAAACTAGCGAAAGCACCTCTCTTAAACTGAATTACAGGAGAAGCCATGTTGTAATACTATACTTTTAATTATATTTATGTTTGTTGAATCTTAATTAAAATAATCCAGCATCCATTGAATTATCTTGAGTACCATCAGCCATATCAACTAAATGATATGGTGATACATGTTCATATTTTTGTGTACTCGAATTATACATTATCAAAGAATTAGTAGCACTTCTATTAGTAGCATCAACGTCAGTAATACTACTCAAATTACCAATTGTCAATGAAGATGATGATACTAATTTGGATGCTGTATATTGTCCAAGTCTAATTCCAACAGAAGAAACTCTTCCTCTTTTTACTCGTATTGCCATTAGGTAACTCCGTCTCTAACTAGTGCCATACCCTCAACAACCCTTTCTTTAGTTCCGTCAGGTTTAGTCAGTAAAATATCATAAACTTGTCTACCAGGTGCTAATGCAGCTGTTTGTACATCAGTTAAAGTCAACATTATTTCTCCAGCAACAGCATTTGATATTGTTGCTGCAAATGATGTTTGATTGGTAGATGCATGATGTTTTGATATTTTTGCAGCAACGCTATATCCAGTCAAATTTTGTGCAGCATTAGAATTAGTATCTTCTAATGTGTATGTCTGACTGAAATCAGCACCTTGGTTTATAAGGATATTTGCGACGTATACTGCCATGTTATACGATTATAATTTTAACTATTTATTAGTTATCTCTTTCAATAGAGATTTAATTTCATCAATCTCATCTTTTAATCGATCAATCTCTTCTTTTTCAGATTTCCTTCTTTTTCGCAAATTAATATAATTATTATATCCTACACTATCAGTGTTTACGATAGCTCCAGATTCACTACGATAAAGATCTTTATGCCCTTCAACTCTTTGCATTATGCTAGAGCAATAACTCTTAAATCTTTAAATTTAGGTGCAAATGCTTCATTAGTTCCACTCATTACAATCTTAACTTTAAATCCAGTAAATTCATCCAATCCATCAGCACTAAACCGATATTCTTTGAACTCACCTTCACTACTTGCAACAACTTTAGCATCAGGTTTTCCATTATTTCTGATGCCACCAACAAGATGTGTTCCACCTATTCCAACATCACCAAATCCATCACCATTAGTGTCTACCATATTATCCCAACCAGGGAATAATTCCCATTTTTGCTCTATTTCACCAGAATCTGGTCTAAAGAGTTGGTAAAGAACCCTAAAATCAGCAGTTTCATGTCTATAGGCACTAACAAGTACCTTTATAGATGTTGCTGGTTGTTTCAAATCAACTCTCTTAGTTGAATATAATCCGCTATGTGGATCGTTTGTTAATTCATTGACTCTTCCATCAGAAGCATAATCTGAAACAGGATTATTCAATCTACTTCTACCAGTTATTATAACAACATTATCATAATCAATAACTGGTGAAAGATTAGGATCCGCAGAACTTAAATCTACTTGATATGTAAATGACTTGTTCCTTGGAAGAGCAGTCAAATAATTATCCTCATTAGGTGCAGATGCAACTATTCTTGGACTAGTTAATGTATTAAGTGAATCAATTTCAACTGGTTGGAATCCTTGATCTAGGAATGGTGTTTCAGAACCACCAGCACTTCGTCCTGATACAGTTCTAATTCTACCTTTCATTGATGTGAATTCACCAGGTGTCATAACAACCATTCTTGGATTTATGCTACTAAACTGGAAGTTTCTTGATGCATAAATGGTTTCTCCACCTACTGAATTTTCATTATTAAAGCTAACTTGATTATGTGATCCTACACGACTAACTAATAACTTATAATCATCCATTCTTGGATCTTTAACAGACGTAGAAGAATGTGAAGTATTAATTCTTTGTAGATTCATTCCATTCAATTCATACTTTCTAATTGTTGAATTGAGCTCATGTGTTCTTGGTGTAGTACCATCAATTCCTCTTGTTCCTATACCAAGAGTTCCAGCATTACCAGTACCAGATGTAATTGAATCATAGAAAATAACTTCATTATTAACTTTGGCATAACCAAATGTTCCAAATTTACCATCAAAATAATTAAATCCTACTGTACTTGCAACAGAAATAGTTCCATCAGAAGCATTAACTATAGCAGAAGTAGTTGTTGGTGTTGTATTTGGTTCAGCATCAGCAATAGTTACTATATCTGTTCCACTATGCATTCCATGATTATACTGCCTTACATCAATATAATTACCTGTATTATAAGTACCATTTACAGTAGAACCTGTAATGTCACTACTACCAGACGCATTCCATACTGCATCATTAAGATGCACATCACCATTAGAAAGACTATCACCTTGAACATTAGTTAAGTATAAGGTATCTCTATTTGAAAGAGTAGTAATAGTAATCTGTGTACCACCACCTTTAACAACAGAAGATGTCTTAATACCAACAACATCACCAATCTTATATCCAGTTCCAGCAGTAGCGACAGTTGGTACTGTTATTAAGTGTACATGTGCCAATGTACCAGTTCCAAATGTACATCCATCAAGTGTTAATCCACTACCATTACCAGTAATGTTGTAAGTTTCAACACCAGCAAATGCTCCTGTACTATAACCAATACCAGCAAGAGTAGGCATTACATTATTAGGAGCACCACCAACACCTTCAATATAACCATAACTATCTGCAGATGTAAGTCCATCAGCAACTTTAGAACCAACAGTAAGTTCACCTATTCTAGTTCCATTTGTAACTGCACCAATAGTAACTTTTAATTTTCTTGGAAGAGTTGTAATTGAATTATTATTCAAATTCATAACTTCAGCATCTGCTGCATTTAATGGTGGATTATAGAAAGTTACTGTTCCTTGTGTTGTAAACTGTGCTTTATAAAGTTTAAACTTCAAGTCTTGGAACTGATTTGGTGTCCATATAGTACCATTCTGTGATTTGAATAAACTACCACCAGTATACTGCTTAGTAACAATAACATTTTCATCATCTGGTAAATCAGAAGTACCGACAGTTTTTTCACCCATTTGAGCAATCCATGCTTCATAGAAGTTAGAACTTGGTGCCAAAATAACTACGGCATACTCAGTTTCTGGTTGTAAATAAACTGGTGATGGGAATGTAACTTTAGTTGGTACAGATCCATCTCTAGATGTTTTAATCAAATCTGGAGTGAGAATAACCTGTGCAAAATCAGCAACTACAGTAGCTGTTGGTGTACCCAATTCTACAGTTCTAATCTCAACTCTAACATTTTCCGTATCATCCTTATGTCCAAAGAATAAATCAACAGCAGTTAAGAATGCACCTGATTCATCAACCGTAAATGATTGTGCAAGAGGGTCACATGATGGTTGTGGAGGTGGAGGTGGAATACGAACAATAACTAATGTCTGTCTATAAGTATCAACAATACCACTTGTTCTATAAGTTACATCTGCTCTACTAATTAATAGACTTCCTGGTAATGGATCTGAGTTTGTTGAACTATTAGTAAGTCTAAATGTTTTTGTACCAGTAGTCCATCTTAAAGGAGGTGCTGGATTTGTTTTATTTGGATTTCTAAAGAAGAATGAACCTTCTAAATCACCCCAATTATCATTAATTAAACGAACATCGGTAACAGTTGCTTCTGCTTTACTTGTTGTACCAACTATTTTCATTCCTTTAACAACATATCCACTCCATCTTCCCAGTGCTTCGTCAGAAAGAGCATTGATATCAATATTCAATACAGTAGATGAACCAGAATATGAAGTACCTAAAATAATACTTCTATCATAAGGATTATTACCATATGTTGTAGAAGGATTGTTAATATTACCAGATTTATGACATGGTTGTGCTAACCTAGCAGTAAACATCTGATGTGTTCCACCATATCTACTAGGATGGAATCCTAAAACAGTCTCATCAACCTGGAATGTTCCAGAATTCATTGTAATTTCAACCAGTTTTGGAACAATATCAATTCCACTAGTACTCTCAAAGAATGGATAATATCTAGTATATGGTTGTAATCCCCAAGATCTAAATTTAACGTTTCTAGAACGAATATACTTATCAGGTGCACTACCAATCTTAGTAGTTTCTATAAATTCATCATTTCTATCACCCCAAATTTCTCTCTGCCCACCATTAACGTAAATACTCCGTACCCAGTTATCTGACGCAGGAGAAAGTTTAATGATACCAACCCATTCAATCATATTAAATGGGTTAACATTTTCAACTCTTGATGCCAATGGTTGATTAATCCATTCCTTTTCAGTATATGAAAGTGTTATTAAATCACCAGTCTTTTGAGTATTAGAATCTAAAAGTGGTAAATCTGCGGAAAAATCAGCAGTACTTGCATCTATTGATGGATCTAATCCTACTTCTGGTTTAAATGATTCAAAATCAGTAGGAGTTTCTAGTTCATTTGTATCAGTATTAACATTTACTTTAGATGATGCGTCAAATCTTTGATCATCTTTATAATCATCTACAAAGAATCCACTTTTGTACCTATCAAGTCCATCAGCATCTCTAACTTGAAGTGTTTTAGTATCCAACTCTAACATGGTTAGAGAAGTAACAGTTTCAAGATTCTCAATTCTATCTTCTAACTTACCAATATCACGCATGGTGTATCTCTTATTATCCACCATAGTAATCTTGACATTATCAGTATCAAAAACATAGGCAGGTACTTCAAGTATAGCAATATCCATTGCCTCCTCTTCATTAATAGGAGTGGTTGCATTTATTGCAGGATTTCCTTCAATAACGTTAAATTTACCTTGCTTATTCAATACAAGTCTATCATTCCTTTCAAGATAATATTTGAAACTAATTAGAGATGCTTCATTAGGAGCAACAATTAAGTTTGGATTCATTCCAGCAGTTGCAAAGTTTCTGGAAGATGGTGCAAATGGAGATGTTGTTGTAGAACTGAATACTGGTACTCTAGGTCTAAAATCTAATAAGTTAGTAGCACGATGTCCACCTTGCCTTTCTGTATACTCAGTAGTATCACGTTCAATATTAGAAATTGGTACAATTGGAATATCAGACTTAAATCTTTCACTATCATATGATGCTATAGTATATAAATCTCCAGTATCATTAGCTGGAACGTCATATCTATTAAATACTGCTATTAATTTAAACGTTGGTTTATACCCATCATCTCGTCTAACCAATTTACCATAATCATAGTAACTTTGTTTTTGTCCTTTATCAAGTTTAAATTTAGAAGTAACATTACTATAAACACCATCATTCACTGCTGCTACAGTTGTTGTAATATTAGATTCTTGGAATGTTACTAATTCACCAACATCAAATCTTTGTGTATTCAAATAAACAACTTCCATCTTAGTATTGGAAGTTCTATCAGTAATTTGTGCTAATGCACCAGTATCAGTACCAATAATAGTTTCTCCAAGGATAGCATTATCTGCTAAACCCAATCCAGCAGGAAATTCTAAACTATCTAAAGTAATAACATTATTAGTATCTAATGCCTCAAATACACCAATAACTTTAACAGGATCTGGATAATTTAAACAAATATCTTCATCTTCTACACGTAAACCATAGAATTGGTTTTGATCCAATCCACTTGTAATTGTTGATGCTGCAGATACACATTTATCAATAGTTACTTTAGTACTTCTTATATAATCTTTCTTTTTACTTGTAAGTCCTTGTTTTGTAACTGTTGTATTAACAGTAACTTGAGTACCACCTGCAACTGTCTGATTTTTCAACAAACCATTCAAATTAACAGTAAGACCATTATTTGCAAGAACAACTTGATCACTAGTTAATTGTTCAACAGTATCATTATTATAAAAGACAGAATATCTCTCAGCATCATAAGGTTCAAAGAATGCATTTTGGATTCCAATAATTGAAGTTGATGGAATTGACATATTACCAGTAGAAGTATCAGTTTCTTCACCAGTTATTTGTTGAGTAACTGCAAGATTTGAAGTAGATACATCTATAGAAGCAACAGGAAGTCTTCTACTAATTACACCATATAATCCACCTTTTTCTTCAATTACTGGTCTTACTAAACTAAAAGTACCAGTATATGCTAAATCAGAATCTTTATCACAAACATTAGAAACATCAGCAGGTGTATCGTCTACTGTTATTGTATTTCCATCTGATGCTATCGCAGTAATTTTATTAAATGTTGGTACAGTTTTATCACTACGCTGATAACTGATAATATCACCAATCTCAACTTTTCCTACCCATTTTTTACCATTACATCTTGTTACACCTGTATTGGCAGCAATTGTAATATCATCAGTAAGACTAAATCCTTGTATTCTAGTTGGTTTTAATACAGTATCACCAACAAATACCTGCTTAATAGTATTATCTAATGCTGGAGCATTTTGAAAAACAGATTTAATATCTTTAGAACTATAAATTGTTACTGCACGTATAGTTCTTGATGGACCAGTTTCATCCTCATTAATAGTAATTGCTTCACCATTAAGGAAAGTACCAGAAGTTTGGGTTATATTAACAGATGTTCCACCACCACCTGCTGCTACAGCAAATCCAGTTGCACCACTAGAACGTCCTCTAATACGAGAATTAGATGGTAATTCGGTATTAGATAATGCAGTATTTACAGTAATATTTGTATAAGTTTGTACATCATAAAGATACAAATCCCATTCTGTACTAGCATTTTCATAAGAATCATCACTCAAACTAAAGGAATATACTTTCGCTTCACCAACTTTAGTTCCATTAGAAGCATTTACAGAGTTTTTTCTATCATTAAATAATTCTACTATGTTATTAGCACCGACTCTAAGCCATGGAGTACCATTAACATTGTTTAATCTTATTAATGTTCCAAATTCAAATGGAATATTTGAAGTTGTAGTAGGATCAGTAGTTCTTGGTTTATTAACATCTAAAACAGTAGTTCCAACACTTTCAATATCATATCCTCTAACGTATGCCTTTCCAGGTGATACGGTAACTGCCATTAAATCATCTGATGGAGTATTTTTATCATCTGTTTGTTGTTCTGCTACAAATACACCATTATTACCTTGACGATCATTTAATGTTTCTCTAATATCAATATCATATCTACCTACTGTATAATTTCCAGATTCTTCATAAGTTCTCTTAGCAAAGTAGTCTTTAATTAGAGAATATTGAGTCTTATCCTGAAGTTTCTTTATTACTCCATTATCAATTCTTACTAGTTCAACAAAAGATTTATCATCATAATCAGTTAAAAGTTTTTTAGACAATATAGTAGATATTTTTAATCTATCTGCACCTGGTGCTGCATAATTGGAAAATCCTTTAGCATTATCATATAAAGAAGAATCATCTTTAGCAGATATGATTTCTTCTGATATTGTTAAACCTATTCTATAAGATGGTGTATTTGTATAAGGATCTAAAACAATGTTATTAGTTTCTACATCTACAAAAGTTCCTCTAATAAAGAACACACCTTGTCCAACAGAAGCAGCACTACCAACTGAAGTTGCATTTTCTGATATAAGAGTTGCTACAGTATCTTCTGCACTAATTGTAGTATTACCATATGTAAATGATGTTTCTACAATTAAAGTTTCACCATCAGTAAAAGGAACTACTTCATTAGCAGTACCAGATCTAATATATTTTACAAAAACTGTTGGATCAGTAAATCCAGCAGATTCACTAATATTCTCATATCTAGTAACAATAGCAACAACTTCAGAATCTTGTCCTCTAAGACGTTTGCCTACAAGATGGGAACCATAAATGGATATATCTACACCTAAATGATCGGAATTTAATTTAACAGCAGAATAATTTACATCGACGTTAATATTTCCAGGAATCACCATTGATCCCTCTTTGAAAATATGACTACCAAACGACTCTACTTGATTTTGTAGAGATGACTGTAAAGCAGTTAATTCCCGTGCTTGGACTGGATGCCCTGGTTTGAATAAGACTCTATAGAAATTCTTATACTTATCAAAGTCATCATAATAAGGACTTATATTTAGATTCGTTTTTTGTGGCATTGTACTTTAGAATTCCAGAATAATTTTAACGTCTTCTTTTTGTCGAGAATTTCGATTAATTTCAGGACGATTATCGATATAAATTATGTCACCTGTGCCTTTATTTATCTCAGGACTAGCAATCCCATTTGTAAATTCAAGCCCCAAAGAAATAAGTTTAGTTCCACTAGGATTAGTATTAATACCAGTGAAATTACGATCTATTGTTCCAGTAAATCCATCAGAACTCAAAATGTTGTTAATAGTAATACCACCTGGAGCATCAGTTTCAAATGATAAAACATTTCCTGATGTACTAATACCAGCATGATCTTTACTATCATATGAAGTTGGATTTAAGAATAATGTCCTATCTTGTGTATATTTAAGGACTTTTGTTTCTCTGTCGTAAGAAGAAACATAACCCTGTGCAACACCTTTAGATGTTGTCTGAGTTATCTTTGAACCAATTGCAGGTACACTAGTTGATTCACCAGAAACTGATGCAAACTTAAACGCACCTAAAGATGAGAACTGAGGCCCAGTAAATACTGAACTTGCAGTTCCTATTGTAGTAGGATTTTTAACTACTCCAATTTGTCCGAATTTAGTATCAACTGGAAAATCTCTTGTAGAATCATCAAATCTGGCATAAACCAGTACTTTATCAGCACCCAATTCAGTGTAAATGTCATTACCATGTCCCTTTGCAGGAGGTATGATAGGAATTAAATTAGCATTAGATGTTCCAACACCAACAGGTCTAATTGGACCCAAATCAACAACACCAAAACTATATCCTTTACCACCAGCAGAAACGACTGCATTTGTTACATTACCACTTGAATTAACATCTACTACAACTTTACCACCAGAACCATCACCAAGAATATTCAATTCCCAAGAACCTGTAGAATATCCTTGCCCTCTATCCTGAATATAAACTTGCTTTATTTGATTCTCATTAACATTAGAATCCCCATTATTTCTTACAGATGTTATTTGAGTATCTGTTGTAGTACTCCAATCATTTGGTAATGAAATATATTCCGTTGAATCAAATTTTATAATGTCACTAGGACTAATAGTAAAAAGATACTTCCATGTATATCCATCAGCACCATCACCTGCTTTAGTAGGTTCTAAATCTGTAAATGATGGTTCATTTAAGGATGCATTCCCAGTAGTTGAGATGCCAGAAGCACCATTATTAATACAAATATAAACTTTAAAATCACTATTAACTACATAATAATTTGCATCATATAACCTTGATGAACCTGTAATTGGTGAAAGATTCGTCAAACTATAATCATGACGATACATTTCATATTTTGTTCCTCTTGCCCAATTAACCTTCCTTGCTAATCTTCTTACATTACCAGATGTAATCTTTTTACCAAAAGACATGTTATCACCAACAAATCCATGATAATCAAAATTATCTACAGGACTAGGTGTTGAGGTATCCCAAGCACTATCTTTACCATACCCACTAGCTTTAGGGTTTGATAAACCTACGAAAACGAAATATGAATTAGAAGTATCTGTAACGGAGTCAACAAAATTACCCGCATTTAATATTCTAAATTGATCTGTTACAATTGCAGCCATCTTATCAGCTTTTTCCTATATTTATACTACCCAAGATCCTTTCTGAGAGCACCACTTGATCTAATACCAAATGTTCTTCTTTGAATGGTTGGGAATGTGGTTATTCCTGATGCAAGTATCTTACCAGTAACAGCAACACCGATAGGTGAAAGTCTGGTTGAAATTGAATCAGCATCTAAATCATCAAATTCTAAGGCACCCCATGAGAACCTTCCAATATCTCCAGTAGATATACCAGATGTTGCTGCTACTCCAGCAACATTAGAACCAGTCTTAACTCTACAGGAAATTTTACCAGTTTGAGCATTAAATCTAGTATATGTATGTACCTTATAGACATTATCTATAAATGTTGTTCCAATACCAACAACAGATGCCTCCGCACCATCAATTGAAGTAACACCATGTCCTACTGTAGTATCACTAATATAAATTGGATATCCAACCTTTAAATCAGTAGTAATATCTTGCCCACTATCACCTTGATTAAGCATAAAGTTAATAAACAAATCACTACCACTATGTGAAGTAGTAATTCCAGTGATAATACCAGAGAATCCTCTTATAGTGTTAATACCAGTAATAGTTTCATCTGTAGGTGTTGTTGGATGTATAACAAGAACATTTGGTGCTGCAGAATGTGTATATCCTGCTCCAGGACTGGTTACATTTGCAGTTCCAGATAAAGCACCATTAACAACTGGAAGAGTAGCACTTGCAATACCAGTGTAAACTGCATTTCCACTACTAAAGGTAACACCAAATCCTGAAGGTCTAGCGATAGAAACAGTAACAGCAGTTCCAACATATCCAGAACCACCACTGGTAACTGTTAATGCACTAATTGTTCCTGCTGTAGAAACTGTTGCAGTAACTGCTGCTGATACTGCAACATCTGGTTGCATGATTAAAGCAGAAACTTCGCCAATAACAATTGAACTTTCATTCTCTTCATAGTTAAAGAAGTGTGCATCATCAACATAAATTGTACCACCAACCCCAGTTGCAGATAAATCACCAATAATTCTAGCAGTTGGATAAACTAGAGGTTCTATAGAATCTCTTGTTTTGTAAATGTCTACACCTTCAATATTCTTATCAACCTTTTGTTTACTCCAATCTAGAAGTCTATAATCAATCTCATTAATATTTTGTCCTGTGTACATGTTAGTCTGTACTTTATCAGAACTAGAAATACCAGAAATTATTCTTGGATCTTGTCCTGATACACTACCAGTTGTCTTAAGTTGTATAGTATCACCAGTTTTTACTGTTTCATTAATATTAATATACTTACTATCAACACCACGAGTTCCTCTATAGAAGAATATAGAAACATTATCTCCTTTATTACCTTCACTATCAACACCTTTAGGTGGTCTTGAGAATGTAAATGTAGTACCACCATCAAATATATAATGTTCTCCTGGTTCTTGAACAACGCCATTTACAAATATTAGTAATACAGCATTTAAGTCAATATCCGCATTTGATGTTTCAAAACTTAATAAATCACCATTGTATTTAAGTGGGAAACGAACTCTTGTTCCATCTTGAAGATCCTCAATAGAATCAATGAAATCTAATTCACCAAATTGCCATGAGGCAAATCCATCAGTAAATGTATCTAATACTGTTAAACTAAAATCTAATTGAGGTGTTGTAAGATTTCTATCAGTAACAAGTCCAACTGGTTTGAATACATCACCAGGTTTAAATCCATATCCTGGTCTGACTATATTAAAGTCATTAACTTCATATGTTTCAATAGCTGATATTGTTCTACTTGCAGGTAAAGAATTAGAATTATGTGTTAATACAACAGCAGTAACTATTCCAACAAGAGTATTAATAGAACCTGCAATAGTTGCACACTTAGGATCTGCACTATCTACAGTTATACTATTATCAAATGTTTGTGACTTACTTGTCTGTGATGTAGAAGAAACACCAACATTAACTGTAATAGAAGAGGTAGTTGTAGATGCAATTGATATTTGCTTCTTATTCCAAGAGAATGGATCGCCTGGACGTGGGTATAATTGCTGATTTACACCTTGTGGATTGGCGTTAGTAGCGTCTCTAGTACACTTGAATCCTAATTTACTGGTTCCAATACCAATACCATCATTCGCCTTCTGAATACCAGCAGTTGCTGAAGAGAAAGTATGTGCAGAAATATCTGGAGATTGTCCGATATTAACCCATATCCTATTTGCTGATACCTGATGAATTGGCAACCATACACCACTTACAGGATCAGTAGAGCGAGGATATGAATGTGTAGTAGTATGGTTATCTCTAGCACATGTAAATGTTACTGAACCATCTGCAATCTTAATATAATCACCAACTGAACAACCATGCGAATTTATGGTAAGTCTTAAAACACCTGTTGATGGTGCATAAGTTGCTGCTGTAGGAGCATTTAAAGTTGTTGGTGCAAGTAATCCATGATTGGAACCAATATTAAGTACTAAATCACCAGTTCTAGAATCATATGAAGTTGCTTCAGCACCAGCACCAGCAACAACACTCTTGAATACTAATGGTGATGTACCAACAGTTACTGTGAATACTGTTGTACTACTTACAGTAGCAGTTAATGTAGCACCCGAAGCAGGATCAGTTGCTCTTGGATATGAATGCTTAGTAGCATGTCCATCTCTAGCACAAGTGAATACTAATGAATTGTCTGCAATGGTTACATTTCCACCATTTGCAACTCCGTGAGCAGTGGCAAATGTTAATTGTAAAGTACCTGCTACTGCATCATAAACTGCCTGTGTTGGTTTCTTAGAACCATTAATGGCAGTAGAAGAAGAATCTGCTGCTTGATATGTGTGAGCATAGTTACCACCAGAACAAATTGCGTTTGCTACTGTTCCACTAGTATAAGTGTGAGCATATTGTGCTCCTAGATGATTATAAATTTTCTCATTTCTCATTGCTCTCACTGCCATATCTCTGGCTTCCATTAGAGCATAAACCACTTCCTCTTCTTCACCAGCAACAGGTGCAGGATTAGAAAATACACCAGTTACAAAGAGATTTGCAGCATCATAAGTCTTATCATTACCACCATACTTAACATTATGTGCTGTAGCATCTAAAACATCTACTACATCATCAATACAATCCTGTTCTACATAACCACCTGGATAATTGTAATTATCTCTAAAGTTAAACTTATTAAACATTCTCTTTGCAGCAAGTTCAGAAATAAATGCACTATTTGCATCGATTAAGTCTGAAGCATCACCTGCTTTATTATTAACTGGTATTGCGTCGGTTGAACTAACTTCAACATCTAATAATAAACCTGTTCCAGTATCTGTTGTGCTTCCAATTCCTCTTCTGGATACACCAACAACTTCTAAATTACTATAAGAAGGTGAAGGAACATTTATACGTGGGTTAACGTAATTCTGTCCACCAGCAGAAACACCAAATACAATGGTTCCACCAGCACCAACAGTTGCTGTAACTGTTGCACCTTTTCCTTTACCACCACCAGCACCAACATTGATAGAAATTGTATCATTATCAATCTTAGTAAGTGCTAAGTTGTTTCCATTAGCAGCAGGATCAGTTGTTCTTGGATAAGTATGCTCACTTCTATAATTGTCTCTAGAACATGTGAATACTATTGAATTATTAACAAGTTGAACATTACCACTACTTCTTCCATGACTAGGAATCGTTAGAGTTAATTTACCTGTATGTGACTCATATGAAGCACCAGTAGGTGTAAATGGACCACCTGTACCAGTAACACAATTAGCAGAACATCTTACAAATCTGTGTGTATATGCTTCATCAGTAACACCAACACCAACAGCACCACGATAACCAGAACCATTATAGTCTGTAGTTCCTATACCAACCGCAGTAATTGCACCACTTGTATTCAATACAGCAGTTACAGAAGCACCAACTGGTTGTGCATATCCACGTCCAATACTAGAACCAAGAGAAACAATCATTCCTCCTCTTGGTAATTGATTTTGGTTCACATCATAATCAGATACTACCAAATTATTACTACCTGCAGTTGTTATTCCACTAAAGGTTATAGTTGAACCAACTCCATTATTTGTTAATGTCCAATTATTTCCAGTATTATTTGTTGTAGTTGGAGTTTGGAAAATATTATTAATAAAGACTAGTCCACTTCCAGATTCAATAGCAGTATTTGCAGCACCAGCAACAGTTAATTGGTAAGTTGCTCCAATTCCAGTAAATTCCTTAGAAATATTATCATAAAGAACGTTCTTTGAATAATCCTTTCTTAAGAAAACTCTACCACCAAATGTTGATCTAGGAGTTTCTAAATTTGTATCAGGATCTATTATTGTTAAATTATTTCCAGTAGGTGGTTCAGTAAAGTGAATTTTACTATCAATGACATTAAATGCACCAAGATAAACTCTTGCAACTGAAGCATCATTATGAGATGCAGCAGTACTTCCAACAAATCCTCTTTCAAGTTCTACTAGATTGAAATTTCCAGTCTCAGTAATTGGTCCAACTGCAGTAGTTCCTAATCCAACAGTTACAACTTTCGCAAATTCATTATCAATTTTAAGAATATCTCCTGGTAAAATCGAAGAAATTCCACTTAAAGATGCATATGTTTCTGTAGCGTTTATAGAACCAAAGTTATCAGTTAAAGTATAATTAACTGGAGTATATGTTAATGGTGATTGTACAATACCATCAAGAGATAAAACTGTCTTCTCTACAGTTTTTGTCATACCAAGAACATGAGCATTACCAGCACCAACACCTTGGAATGTAATTGCAGTTCCTGCAGTAGCATTTGCCTTACTTGTTGCTAATTTAAATGTGTCAGAAGTAATTTTAATTGCATAAACAGTTGCTGGTAATACGGAACCACCAGTCATTACCATAGCAGAACCTGTAATATTACTGAATGTTGAACCAGCTCTATAACTTAACTGCTCACCAGTTTCAAAGAAATGATCCTTAATGGTGAATAATCCAGTACCTAAAGTTGTTGTAGTTCCTGGATTAAATGTCTTAGCAAATATATCAACTCCTTCATATTGAACATCAAATTCAGTAACATTAATTCTTGATTGATTAATTCCATTATATGCAGAATTGATATGCTTTTCACCTATAGTTCCATATAAATGCTCTTCAGGTATATTAACTAAATCTTGATCTGTATTAAACAACTCATTGAAAGTCTGAACTAGAACTACATCATTAATTCCAGCATCTGGATAGAACTTTAATATTACATTACCACCACTAAATTCAGAACCAAATGTACCTATACCACTTGTAGCATTAACAGAACTACTATTACTATTAATTTCGATAAATGGGAATTGTGTAGTATAAACATCTGTTCCATCATGTACTGAAAGTAATTGATGTAATGCTGATGTAAATCCATATCCAACCCTAACGATTGATTTAATACTAGTTGCATTCGCTTTAGCAGAATTAAAGACTTCTACTGGAACAGCAGGAGCAACAGTATAAGCATACTTACTCTCATATCTTGCTGTTTTCTCAGTACCACCAGATTGTCCACTAGCAAGGAATCTATATGTTCCAATACCAGCAGCAGTAACACCAAATCCAACAATTTTAGATCTAACAAGAACAGATTCTGATTCTGTGTTAGTGTAATTTAATTTAACAACACCAGAACTTACACTTGCACCAAATGTACCAATAATACCACCATTTGGACCCTCCTTATTATCAAAGGAGAAGTCTGCAATATATGTGTTAGTTCCATCTTGATCAACATATAATTCAACATATGATGTATTATCTGTTATTGAATTAACAACTTCAACATTAGCAAAGAAACCTTCATTAATATTTGCTGACGCAGTAACTAAAGTTACTGTGGTTCCAACTCCAACATTTGTATTAGAACCATATATGTCTACAAATCCAAAGGATGTACTTCCAATTCCAGCAGCATTGCTAATAAATTTAGTTCTAATAGTTTTAATATCATAATCATTTGAAAATGGATCTATAGGATCGAATCTCAAGTATCCCTTTCCATCTTCATCATTCCATCCAGAAATATCACCCAATCTATCAACTTTATAATTGTTATCACTACCAGTTGTACCTATACCAATACTTCCTTTTTCAAAAGTAAATATCTCACCAGCATTATTAGTAAGTGTTACAACTTCAGTTATTTGTCTTTCCCTATTATCTGGATTAACAACTTGTACCAAATATCTGTTATATCCAGCACCAAGAGAAATTTCATCTATATTGGAATATACATTAGGAGCTGGGAATGCTTTTGAGAATTTTGGTGCTATATCATCTATCTTCAATACACGATTTGATTCAATATTGATATAATCAGATAATCTCTTATTCTGGAATTTAACATACCTAGACTTAGTAGAAGTAGCATCTAAGTCTATACCAAAATCAAAATTACTGACAGTATCAACTCTCTTTTCTCCAATAATATCAATTAGAGCAACACTACCAGAATCTTCAGGTGTTTTAGCAATAATTTTAGTAGTAGTTGTTATTCCAGTATCAGCAAAGTTCTTCAATCCAGTTGTATGTAAAAGTCTGTTTACTGGATTTGATAAATCCTCATATTCAATTGGACTTTGAATAGCATAAGAGAGATTCTGATAGTAATCATTATCTGGAAGAACTTGATGATCTTCATCCAATTTTCCAGTATCAGTAGACCAACCATAATCTCTTCTTAAAGAATAATCAATTTTAAATCTTGCTTTATTTTCATCAACTTGTTTAATTGTTGCAATTGTTCCAGATTGTCTACCCCTAATAACATCATCTACTTTTAATTCATAAGTTCCTCTAACTTTAATTTGATCACTTAAATTTAAAGTTAAATATAAGTCTTCTGCAACATATGTCGATGCTTTAAGGACAAGTAATTGCTCATCTTCAATAAAGTCTAATGGTTCTTGAAGAACGCTAAATGTTGGATAATCTGATTCTTTAACTAAAGTTGCAAATCCATTTTGATCTGTTTTTGCAATTCCAGGATATCCTGTTGTTACTTCACTAAGATCAAACTTAACTATAAATGGGTTAGCATTAACAACAGCATTTACAGGGAAGAACTTATAACCATAATCAGGTGAATTAAATCCTCCTCCAGCAGTTGTTGTACCAACACCAACTGTACTTAAACCACTTAAACTTTCAATACCTTCGACAAAAACTCTATCAGTAGCAGAAAATGGTGGAACAGCAAATCCACTAATTGGTGTAGTCAATGTACATGTAACAATACCTGATAATGATGATTCAACTTTCTCAATACCAATTGAATTTGTATTATTAACTGTACGTATAATATTGACAGTATCTGATAAACCTCTTGGAGATTGTGAAATATTAATCTTAGAAATTGCAGAACCTTGCAATTCTGCAGTTAAGAATCCATCTGGATATGCCTCACCAGTAGATGGATTAACTACAACAACATCTGGAGCATAAGTAAATCCCGAACCACCAGAAACAATACTTATATTAGAAATTGAATTTCTATTAATTACAGTAATATTTGGTGAAATAAAGACTTCAGGGTTTAATGTTCTATCACCAGAATAATCAAATCCAGGATCCTCTATATCAACCTCTTTTATTCTACCAATAGTTGATGAATGAGGTATAATATCAGCATTTTTACCAGCAACAGAAGTTATACTCTCAAACTTAGGCAATCTCTTATAACTAAGTCCACCAGAAGTAATACGCATAGCGTGAACGCCACCTCTAGCAGTTGTAGAGGACGTTGTATACTCCAATAGACTAGATGTAGTAGGAGTATAACTTAAGGACTCTGGAACGTCTCTTAGGGATATATTAAAGCTTGTTGTACCTACACCAGCAACACTATAGGTATTATTGTATACACTTGGACTAAAAATAATTTCAGAATTATAAGCTACCTCAGTATCTGAAGTACTAATATATCCACTTCTTTCTAATGTGTAAAATAATTTGGATGGAAGAGTATTTGCATATGTTAATGTTAATGCTGCACCTACACTACCAACAGCAATATTATTTCTTACAATATTGAAATCTGTAATAGTTCCACCAACAGAAACTATCTCATTATTAAATCCCTCATCATAGAATAACTTTAAGTCATAATTTGTTAAACTACTATCAGAAATATCAAATACTAAACTATTATTCTCAATTGGTTTAAGTTGAGGATTAATCTTAGAAAGTTGATGTCCAATAACTCCAGCAGGTGCACCTACAGAAGGTGCAGAAAGATTTAATATTATTGGAGGTTCTGCAATAGAATCTAAACGTGTAGATGATAAATTAAACTTATCATCATCTATTCTATAAACATAATATGAACCTGTTGTAGTTAATCCAGTTATTGGTTTAACACTAGTAGAATTATAAAAGACTTTATCACCTGTTTTAAAACCATGTGAAGTAAGAGTTATTTCATTTGTAGTTGCATTAAAGACATCTGCATTAACTGTAAATGTTGTTAACCCCACTAATAGTTTGTCATGCTCAGAATTATAGAAAAGTTTTACGTTAGCAGAATTACCAACACCAATTGCTCTATTAGATTTTAATGATAACTCAATAGAATCACCATTTAACATTCCATGTGCAGTTGAAACACCAACTATAGCAGTAACTTTTTCTGCTCTTGCAGTTTGTTGAGTAAAGTTAGATTCGATAGAATACTTCCAATTATCATTTGATGATGTACCATTAACTCTACGTCTAAAGTATAATCCACTTGTATTAAATCCAACAGCAGTAGTAAGTCCAATATAATCTTTACCTTTATTGATAACATACATTGTTTGTGAATTACCACTAACAGGTACATTAACTTCAGCAGTAGCTGGTCCTACACTAGTTTTGAGTACTTTTGATGTATTGGATGGTTTTCTAATTATTACTTCCTGATTATGTCTAAACTTATGATCTGGAAGGTATATGCTTTGATATGGAACTGAAATTGATTCTACTGTATTACCAATCTGGAACTCCCTAGCAGCATCACCACCAGTCGTAGTTCCAAAACCAACAGCCTGTTGAGGATTAAAATATACTATATCATCCAAATCAGACTCAAAATATGGAGTCTTGATAGGTAAAGTAAATGTATCCTTAATTTTAGTAAGTATAGAAGATGCTGTATGTGCAATACCAGGATTTGTTCCTCTGACTATTCTTAAAACCTTATTCTTTCTAAAGACATTAAGTACAGAAACTATTTCTTGACTAGTAGTTCCTATACCAACTGAAGAACCAACAGAAATGTTATTAGGCATTGATGATAGGTATACATCAGTTACCATTCCAACAGTTGTGTTGTGTGCCATTGGAGCAACCAAATAGGTATTCTCGGAAGTAATACCAATCTTATGAGATTTTGTTAATCCAGAAATGTATGTTGATACTCCAGAAATAATAATATTATCTTCATCTAATAATGTATTTGTTCCATTTGTACGAACAGAAACTTGATTAGCATTATCCCATACTAAAGACACATCCTGATATGTTTCTACAGTTGTGTCTATACTTATTATTGTCTTACCTTCCAATTCAGAAACATAAGCATTTAATCCACCACCATTTGTACCCTCATTATCAAATGTGGCAACATCCATTACTGCATAATCATCACCAGGTTGATTAACAGTTAACTGATCAACAGCACCTCTACTTACAGATTCTACTATTGTCCTCTGTTGTATAGTCTCATATGGTTCTGAGATAAAGTCATTATTTGAATTTAAATCTTTAGATTTGTATGGGAATGTATTTCTAATTAAATCAGACTGATTAAAATCAAAACTTTGATCTATTTTTTGCTCTATTAAGTCAGATCTATAAGAATCACCAATAAAATATGGGAATTTTGCTTCTCTTGTTGTAGTTGTTATACCTGCAAAGTAAGCATAAACACCATTAGGGAATTCTGGTGTCTTTGTATATCTTCCATTATGCTTATCAAGATCACCAGTATTTGCATACTTATAGTCTTCAACAAAGAAACCTGCACCAAATCCAGAAGGTCTATCTACAACATCACCAGTAGATAATTCATATCCAGTATTAAGATATTTTAAATCAGAGTTTCCATCATTTGGATCCATATAACCATTAGGTCCATATATTGGATTACCATCATATGCCCAACCAATAATTGGTGAATGTGAATCTAACTCATCATTTAAATCATTTAATGCAATTGCTGTAGAATGTCCAACATAACCATAAGCTAGTTTATCATTATTTTGAACTAAAATTTCATTACCAAATCTTTGGAAATTATTTACTGTTAAACCTCTAATATGAGCCTCAACAAATGCATTAGAACCAACAGCAGTTACTGCTATACCAGTTGTTGATGGATAATCTTGTCCAGGATTAATAATAACAACATTTGTAATCTTTCCATCTGCAATAATTGCTCTTGCCTTAGCACCTATACCAGAACTAATTCCAGTAAATGTTATATCAGGTGAAGAAGTATATTCAATACCACCATACTGTACTTGTACACTATCAATCTTTCCATCAACAATTATTGGTTTCAGTTCAGCATCTTTACCACTCTTTATAGTTACTATTGGATTTTTATCAAAATTTAATATACTTGAACCATATCCAGTTCCTTTGTTATAAAGGTATGCATCAATCATCTCACCCCTAATAATAGGAGTTGCTGTTATTATTCCAGTAGTAGTTGCATTAACAGTTAATACAATATCAGGATATGAAAAATTCTGATAACCAGAACCTACAGTAATCAAATCAACAAAATCTTTTCTATCATAATTTGATGTTATTGTTCCACCAATACCTGCATCAGCAAGTTTGAATGAATCATCATCAAGTTTCATAATTTGATACTGTTGTCCAGTAGATGTTGATAATCCTAATATTGTTCCAATTCCAACATCATGAGAATAAACAACTTTATCACCATCAACAAATCCATGCCCCTTAAAGGTTAGAATATTGGTTACAGTGTTTATTCCTACAGGATCTATAATTAATTTTCTATTTGTATATCCCGAACCACCATCCAAAACTTTAATTGATCTTAAAGTCTTAGTAAGTTTTGCTTTTTTGAATTTATGGAATCCTTGTGTATTAGTATTCAATCCTACAGTATTAATTCCAGCAGTTAAATCAGCCGCACTTGTAAAAACTTTAATTGTATTACTATTAACAATTTCTGGGAAATATACAGAATTATTAGTTAATGTTCCACCAGCACCAGTTATTATTGCATTACCATTAGAATCATAAACAAGTTCTTCTCCCTGAACAAAATTATGATCTGTAGTAAAAGTAATAGTATTATTTGATAGACTTAAACCACCACCATAGATATCTGCTCTACAATCAAACTCAACTTCACGTTGTCTAAAACCAACCATTGGCATGAAACTAGCACCAGTTCCATTACCACCACTAATACTTACAGAATCAACAGTTTCAACATCAAAATTTTGAGGATCAACTAATATTTCTTTAACACTACCACTAATAACAGGTTGTATCTTAGCATTAACACCTGCCCCAGCTGCAATAGTTATAGATGGTAAATTAAGTACATCATAGTCTTTTCCACCATTATAAACATGTATAGAATCAATTGGACCATAATAAACTTTATCTAAAGACTTATAGTTAAAGATTTCAACACCATTTACCAGCATTCCAGTTGATCCTGGAACTGTTTTAATATCTTTACCAGTTTTTATGTCTTGTGAATGATGGAATTTCTTAAGAAGAGATTGTGGAGCAATAGAATCATCCTTTTGACTTGCAAGAACAAAATCATGATTGTTAGTTCCATTTGCAGTAAATCCTATAAAAGTATCAGCATCAATTAATGAAAGTGATTGGTATAGTTTAATTTTACCGCCAGTAAGCACCTTAACATAATAAAAACCTTCACTTACACCATTTAATGGGGTAGTTTCTGGTTTATAGTAAATCTTATCTCCAGTAATAAAATCAAGACTAGGTTCTGGGAATGAGATAGTAGTAAATTTTTGTGTATTACCATCAAAATCCTGCAATGCACCCGATGATGACGTATCTATAGTATACTTAACAGTAGATTTTGTTATATCATATGATGGTAATGAATTTGATGCAACATAGAAGAATTCATCATTTTCATTATAAACATTCTGAATATCTGTAGTAACTTTATTCTGCCCATAAGTTATAGGTGTTCCAGAACTAGTTGCAGTCTCTAATTTTCTTCTAAGTGTATATGTCTGAGTGGCATCATAGTTAAATCCACTCATATTATTCAACTGTACCTGTTTAAGTACTTTGTTAACTCCACCAATACTTGCATTAGAGAATGCTATATTCTCTGTATTACCCAATAAAATATCAACCTTATCATTTACTGATAAACTTGCATCTTCAATCTCTGATTTTAAAGTAATTGTAGATGAACCAGTATTAATTGCTTCAATATCAAATCTACAACTTGTATTGTAAATCCATGAATTAGCAAATATTTCCTTATCACTCTTATCAACTTCAGGATTCTTTATTCTCTCACCTACATTTTTTACAAATAAAACTTGGTTTTCAGAAGTATCTAAAACATCATTAACCAATTTAAAGTCTGATAATACACCACCAAGACGTATTTCTACTTTCTTAGTTAAATCACCATTTTCATAACCATAAAATACTTCATTAGTTCTGATTTCATCTGCTGTACCAATGCCTGAAACGACTCCAGAACACCCTAGAAACTGGTTAACAGTCTTATCAGTATATGTAATGGTATTTGTACCAGCAACAAGGGTTCCAGTAGCACCAAATCCTACAGTAGAATCAACAGTAATAATGGTATCAGATGGTGAAACAGGGTTAATTACCTTACTTTTTGGTTGAACTTCAAATGTACCTTCAATTAATGCTCTTTCATTGTATCCAACAAACAATCCAATCTTATAATATGTACTGATTCCAGATCTAGTAAAGGTTTCAACTTCAGAAACAGATGCCTGAGTAGCATCATCTGTAGACTTTCTGATTGTTTGTCCAACTAATTTTGCTGGATCTCCAGAAATTCTCTCAGCAACTATTAATTCTCTACGCAAAAACTCTGCCGAGGAGGGTTTGGGAAGGTATTGTTCTAAATCTACAACTTTAGGTTCTACACCATAAAGTACATTAAAGAGAATTCTGAAGGATTCTTCAGTTCCCTTTGCTTCATATAAACTTCTTGCCTCTTTAATGAAGTTATTAATATTAAGATCTGACTGAAAATCAACGTCTTCTAGTCCTGGAGTATAAGTATATTTTAATTTTCTATAAAAATCTTTTAAGAATAGAGCACTTAGGTTCTGAACTTTAGAAGTTGCGGTATGAGTTGCAGCACTTGTATCACTAAAAACTAATTCTTCAGCATTTAATTCAGTTCTATAGCTTGTAATTCCACTAAATCCACGTACTACACCAGTAAATGTGTTAGTTGTTAGTCCAGTATATGTAAAAACCTCATTATCAATCTTAAATAAACCATTCTCATTAGGAAATCCCTTAGTAGAATACACCTGAACAGTAGTATCACTAGCAGAAATATCAGAATATAGAGTAGTTTCCCCAGAAATTACCTCTTGAGTAAGGTTATCAAGTTTTAAATATTGATCCAAATTGACAGCAATATCTGCAGCACCACCTTGATGTTCCTGTGAAAGGTAATATTGCTTTAAAAAATCTACTGCTTTTGGACTTTCGGAGAGTACAAATTCAGGCAGTTGATTTTCAATTATCTGTCCAACAGATACTCTCTTTTCAAACCCAGTTTGTATCATTCTTTATATCCTCTTAAGTTCTCCATTTAAGTAGCTGGAAGTTGTCTTATACCCGATACCAGATATCTGTTCACCAGAAGTAATCGTATCCTTAATCATATTTATTGCACTCTTGGAAACGGAAAAATCTAGGTATAAATCCGATAATCCGATGACATCATTCGATTCTGGTACTGCTTGTATCTCAATTATGTTATTTGGTTCAACTGTAGATGTAATATTTACAGTATTAATGATAATTTCACCCTTAACATAGTCTACAGTACCAGCAGATTTTGTAATAACAGTGTTTTTATCCTCTTCTAATGCCTCTTTTACAATAGAAATAACACCTGTACCATCATCTCTAGGAGTATCAGTGAAATAACAAATGTCATTACTACCAGCAATCTTAAATCCTGTACTTTTTATGTTAAATCCTTCTGTACTATAGTGGAATTTATTACCATAACATAACTCATATTGAGCATAAGTGCTTATAAGTGCCTTTAAATTCCTTCTAATTCTAATTCTAGTAATATTTGAGGTTATAGCAGTATCAGAACCATCAATTAATTGACAAACTTTACTATATTTGAACCTTCCACCAAATTTATTAATGGTAGATGAACGATATGTGCTTAAAGTACTGGTAATTCTTGACTTTAAATTCTCAATATTTGTTACTTTAGTCGTATCATAGTAGACTGCAGAGTCTATTTCGACAAAAAGTACCTTCAAATCGGTAATTTTTTGATTTATACCTGAAAGTGAGTACTGTTTTAACTTAGAAAGAATGGTATTTCTGTCAAAATCTGAAATATAGTCACCATTTTTAGGTTTTATACTAATTAAGACGTTTCCAAACTGTGGAGGATCCAATTCTTCACCACCAACAACAGAAACTGACTCTGTATTAGGGTAAATATTCTGAATTATTGCCTCATAATCTCTTGAAGTTACCGCACGGTACTGAGAAGAGTAAATTCTTGGTGCAAAATACTTAATTGAGTCAACAGATTCAATATCAGCACCATTTATAGCGTTTTGAGAGGTTGTAATTTCAATAGAATTAGTTGGAATCTCTATTTTTCCTTGATCATCTCTAAATCTTCCTGAAAATGTAAAATTAGATGCTCCATTTCCGTCTTTTCCATCAGTAATAATGTAAGAAACATCAATTACGTTACCAGTATCTAATTTTTTACCAAAAAACCCGTCTCCAAACAATAATTCGTACTTTTCATCCTGAACTTCTTGTAAAAAGTAGACTTCAGAGGTTGTATCGATGTTTAAAATGTTGTCAGAGACTTGATATTCCCTTCCTTCTGATACATCATTGCTAGATTCCCTTATTCTCACTACAATTGTCGAAGAATCAATATATGGGTTGTCTAAAATGAACCTTTGATCCAAAGAACCGTCTACAACGAAGGATTTCTCCAAAAATGTACCTTGATGAACTGTAATATTACTAAAAGTCGCATTTTGATTTGAGTCAACCGTAGTAACTATCCTTTCTGGAACTGAAAATACATAATTTGTGTCATTAGAACTGCCTACACAAACTAATCCTGCCTCTAAATCTAGTGTACTTGTCTGTGTATCTGCAATAGTGACGCTAAATGAGATTTCTGCCTTTGCAGCAACACGAGAACGAGGTACATACCCAATATTCCTTGCAAGTGATACAACGTTCTCTCTGAGGGTTGCAGAGTCCAAGAAAGACTCATTAACAGTCATATTAGAGTTGAATGCAGTAATATAAGTGTTATATGCTAGGGTATCAATTAGGATTGAGAAGTTAGAACCCTCAAAATCAAAGTCAGTAAAGTTAGAATTAGCACGTAGGTAATCCTTAATCTGTACCTTTATTTGATCGAAATCAAGATTAGTAAACTTAGTAATAGGCATATTATCTGGTTGCTTCTAATAGGAACGAAAACTCTTGGGTTGGAAACTGTTGTCCTATAATATCAAATTCGACATATACCTCAAAAGAGTTATTATCAGGTTGGGGATCCACATATACTTGTAGGTTCTCAACTCTAGGTTCATAGTTATCAACGACGCTTTCTATTTCCGCTTTAATAACTTCAGCAGTACCAAAGTCAACAAAGTTAAATAGACTACTACGTACATTAGAACCTATATCGGAATTAAAGAAACGTTCGGTAGGAATAGTCTCTACAAGGTTCCTTACAGAGCGTATAATCGCACGTTCGTTCTTTAAGATAGGTATATCTTTTGTAACTGGGTGGGCATTAAAGGATAGACTAATATCTTTAAATCCTCTAGAAACCCGTTGTATTGCCATTAGGTCAATAGTTTTCTTACGTTTATTTATAAGCAATATTTAGAAAAATAAAAAAACGCCTCTTTCGAGACGCTTCGTAGGTTATTTTCCCTGCCCTCTAGACCTTTTGCGAGCCGAGTTACGGGACGTTGCGGCATATTTTGTGTGTTTGCCGTTTCCTTGACGAGACTTCTTCGGTGGACTACTTACGAAGTCACCACCACTAATACCGCCAGTTGCTTTTGCCATGTTACTCCTTGGTAATTTTCTTAGTAACCTTCTTCACGGTGTCCGAAGGTAATAATGCAGTTACTACTATACCTAATAAAACGGATAGTAATATCTTAGTTGACAATAATTGTAACACAAAGATTATCAATGTGGCAATACCAAATATCTGCCACTTTTCTTTAATGTAGTTAATCACCTTTTCAACGGTGATGGTTGACTTTGCAGCCATTAGTCTTCCTCCAAATAAGTTTCAGTAATAATATCATCGGGATGTGGAGTACCTGTCTGATAAAACTCTACCGACAGATCATCCATAAATCTGAAGTACTCTGATTCTGTTAAATCTGAGAGTAACTCCTTACCCTTTACAATGACTCTATATAATTCTCGTCTTTTCATGTCCAACCCTTACACGAGGATCACACCATATTTCATATCCTGCAGCAATTGCATCTAAACAGAATGATACATCTTCTCCACACATATCCTGTACTTCACCTGATTCAAAGACTTGCATCTTAGGAGCAAACCAAGGATACTTCATCTCTTCATGTTCAAATACACCATGCTTAATTAGCAACCAACCGAATCCAGCATAGTCAACTGTAAATGGTTTCTTACGCTTAGACATAGTTTCTAATGTTTCATGATTCATGACTCCACCATTCTTTCTGAAATCATCCTCTTCCATCCAGTGTGCAACAGATGAAGTATTACCATCTTCTGTACAGTACCAACCAGATGCTATATCCTTATCCATAAGAAGTATCTTATAGAATGCTTCTGTATTAAAAACTATATCAGAATCAATCCATAGTTGATAGTCATACTTAAGATTACCATCCCAAGGTTTCTGATCTGGACCTCTGAGTACATTTGCTCCTAGACACTTACATCTAGCGAAGTTTACCATAGATGAATAGTCTTGAGATATCTGTATCTGTCCTCCATTCTGTACTATATCAAAACAGAGTTGTACGAAGTTCTTTAAAAATGTATATGATACTCCTCTTCCTGGTAAACAGAATACTACTGATTTGCCTCGGATTAACTCCTTTGCTTTATCAAAATCCCATTCAGGTGCTTTCTTTGCCTTTGCAGCAACAGGAGTCTTTGCCTTTACTGTGAATCCTTTAGCCATAACGTCTTGTAATTACACATCAATTATATCAGTTTATATAGTACTTGTCAATATGATGATTCAATATATTTTTCGTTCGGTTCTTCCCCTATCTCTGAATATGTTAGTTCTTCTTTATAGTATGAACGATAGAGTCTTCCCCATATAACCTCAAACTCCCTTTCGTCCAAATCTTTGAACAATACTTTATCATTCAGATATACATGATAGGTTTTACTCATCTGCCTCTTTAATAATAACTTCATCTGAATCAATATTAAACTCTAACGTCTGCCCCTCGAACCAATCCATATCATGAATAACCCACTCAGGTATAACAGTATAGTACTCTCCTGTTAATGTGTCAATCTCTATGGTGGTTTTTTCATGTTCGAATTTTTTTTGCATAATGGATAACAAGGATTGTGATTTTCTCTTCTGTGGGTATATAGTGTAAAAAATTTTTTCGCAATTTTTTTTATATTAAAAGGAATTTATATCTCGCTTCCGTAACACTTTGTAGGTTAGGGGAGTCATCGATTTTTAACATATAAGGGGCATAATATAAAATACCTGTGTATTCACGAACGAATGTATATACGCATCGCTAAGTGTTAGTAACTGTTACGTGCCTATGTGTTAACAACTGTACCTATGCCTGAATGAAAATTAGCGTATGCAAATTGTCTCCTATCTATCAATTTCCAATCGCCTAATTTGCTGTGCATTGTATAACCCTCCCCCTGCACACAGTTGTTGTTAATATATGCAGCGAAATCGCACTCATGTCTACATTCATTTAACGCATCTAATTTGATACGCATTACTAACAAATAGAGTTCACACAGTTTCTTATACTTACCGCCCATAAATGTCTCTGGGACTATCTCTAACTGTTCACGAATGTGAGTGTTAATTTCCTTCTTAAATACCTTCGCTTCTTTATCACTTAAGAACTGCACAGTTGTTGATAACGCATACGCTAAACTTACAAGGGGTTTTGTGTTAACGAAGGAATCAATACTTTCGCCAATAGGTGCACCAAACCCTGCCCTAATATATGCCTTTGGTTGTACAAAACGACAGAAGGAATTACCCTCTAATTGTTCACACATAGGGGACGCAATCGCATCACGCAATGTTGTTACTGAAGAGTACGAAGTATGCGGTGCTACGATGATATTTTCCGTAACGTAATCATCGAACTTATATGTTATCGTATTTGGGGTAAATTCATCTACGAAACTATCACCGAACCCGATGAAATCACCCTGTATAATCTTGTTAGTATGTGGTAGATATTTAAAACACTGATGTAAAATAGTGGCGACATTTCCACTGTGATTCTTATCAATATCTTCATGCGATTCGTTTATCTTAATTAATCTTTTATTGAATACGGATTTTGTCCCAACGAAGAAATTCCCTGACTCTGGATTACGCCCCCAAACGATAGCGGGTGCACCGTCAATCTTCAGAGTCACGAAGCACCACATTAAAAAAGCATCCAATACAGATAAATCACCTGTGAGGATGCTGTCTTCGGGGTGTGTCATGTGGGTGTTCTTTGTCATAAACCAATTTCTCTTATACCTCAGTATACCAATAAAAAACCCCCTAGTGGGGGGTTTAGTGGACACTTTGTGAACTGGTTACGCAATCTCTAAATGATGTGCGTCAACGAGTATCATGCCATCCCAGAAATCAGCAGTATCATCAGCGAATGAAACGAACCAATCAAAGTTTTTCTGGAATACCCGTGCCCCGTACTTGACTTCCTGGAGAATAGCGTTCAAACGTGATTTAGTAGTTGGGGTGTGCCAACCGCATGAACTAAGTTTGATTGCGTTAGTCTCATGGCATAGGGTAGCGATTCTGTGCCCGTGTAGAAAAACAGAAGAGCAGTTTGACGAATCATTGTACTCAACACGAGTATTAGATAGACTCCAATCTCTTTTCTGAGTTAGTGCCTGATTCATCGCTCTTTCAATTTGTCTCATAAGGAAAAAATGCTTTGTGTGCTTGACTCTTATATAATACCAATAAAAAAACCCCTTTCGGGGTTTTTGTTGTAATTCGTTACACTTGCCACTGCTTGACGGTTTCCACTGCCTGAGCGTGGTAGGGTTTGACGAACTCAACTGCCTTTGAAAAATCTCTTCTGAGTTCTTGGATTTCGTACTGATGAATTGCCCACCGTGTAGAAATGTCTTTCAAGAGTCTCTCAGGTGTGATGAGATTTCTGGTTGAAGGGCGTTTTAGTGTGGTTTCCTTCTTAACCACTTTACCGCCTTTGAATGTGGTGACGGTAACTTTCGCTGCTGGTGTAGTCTTGCGTGTCCTGCGTTTCTTAGGGGCGGTTGCCTTTGGAGTTGCAGATGCTTTAGACTTAACTGGCATAAAATCACTTGGATGCGTGTACCCCATTATAATACCAAATAAAAAACCCCTTTCGGGGTTTCTGTAACAAACTGAAACAATAAGTTTTGTTTCAAATGTCGTTCAGTGCACTCCTGCCACGATAGGCATTAAAGGGGCGTTGTAACTGCTGCTCACGTTGAGCGAACTCCTGGAGAAAATAATCTACAGTGAACTCATTCTTTGAACAGAACTCTTCAATCTCAGCGTAGATTTCAGAAGGGTAGTTTTGCATGTGAAAATCAGTTGGGTTGACAGTTGGAAAATTGGACATGTTACCAGTCGAAGTTAGAGTTTGCTATGTAATCCTCTACATCAAACTTGGGTGCATCACGAAGTTCGGGGATGTCGTACAAGTCTGCTGGTGACTCCGTGATTTCCATCAAGTCTTGGAGTTTTTTGTCTTCAGTGTTCATAGGATGAATTGATTTGACTTTATAATAATAAACCCACACCGACACGAAGTCAATGTGGGTTGTGACAGTTTATCAAGCGAACAAAGGACGCATGTACTCTTTGAACTGCTCACGCTTATAATCGGCAAGCACTCTTAACTCATTTTCAGGTAGGATGTACCCGTCAAGTAGCATTTCATCGTAACACGCTTGACTAATACCTTTGTCGGTGATGTCGTACTCATGGAGTTTAACGTGCTTGAAAAATGACATAAAGAAAAAACTTGTTTGACTCTTCTAATATAAACGACTGCCTGAACGAACGCAAGGGGTTGTTACAAACTGAAATAAAAAAATCCGGCCGGATCCCTCACCCATAAAAAAAGACTCCCTAGAAACGGGAGTCGCCATTCACTCTGCAGAGTTCATAATTCAGGAGTACGGGCAAGAATGCTATTGCCTCCTCTAGCGTGTCACAGATAACTGTGATTTCTCTCACCTCATCGGGTAGAAAGAATGTGTAATGCTGTGGAGAATCAAATTGCCTCATGCCACGAACTCCTCAGCGTCAAGAACTTTAGTCCAGAGTTCGTCAAATTGGTAATCCGTGTGCTCAAGCGAATCGTCAGAATACAATTCCATGCTGGCAACGAATTGGAAAATCTCAAGCAAGATTGCGTACTGATTTTCCGTGAGAGTAAGTCGGTTGAATTTTTCCATAAACGTATTCTACCAAAAAAGCACCCCACTTGGAGATGCTCTTAACATTCTGTTGTAAAAAATCCGGCCGAGTTTCAAAAATCAAGCCGCCCATGTGACGGTCACGCCACTGGCACACGAATTGTTTATAATAACTGTTTTTGTGCTATAATAACACATAGCGAGGTAATTACAATTACTAAGCATAATGTTTGTATGCTAATTCTTGATAATTGTTATCAGGAACTCTAGCATAATCGTCATCTTCGTTATTACTTTCCTCTAGGTAATCGTGTGCGGAGAAATCATAATCCCACACGAATTCGGCATCATAGTCATACATAGTCGGAAGATTGCAGATGATTAATTATAACATAAAAAAATGATTCGTGCAACTAATTGACATTTATTGCGAATCATTCTCATAGTAGTATATATGTTCTTTATGACATTATGTTACGATATGTGAATATATGAATGATATATGATATAGTATAATGATATACATGCGATCTAGTTCTATTATATGATATATGATATAATACATGATCTAGTTGATGATGCACACACGATCTCGAACAGATTTGCAGATGCGATCTAGTTTGATTTTTGATGATATGAGTATATGATACGCTCGCACGTCTAGTCGAGTTCTTGCATCATTTCTATAAGAATTATATGCCCCTTCTATACGATATTATACCACGAAATCACGAAACTTGCAACCCCTCAGAATTTTGGGCGGTTCCTGTACTTGACAACGCCCTCGTTCCATGCTACGCTCGCTTAGTCCACAAGTCTCAGAGAGGTTTAAAGGACATAAAAGGATACTCAAGGGTAGTATCCTGCGAACGATTATCAATAAGCATAAAACAGTATAAGAGTTTTAAATTATAATATATACAGAACACACAATAATATTTAATCTAATCCATCCTAATCCTCAATACCTTATAACATGGCATACATTTACTCTATTACTAACAATATTAATCAGAAGAAATACATTGGTAAGACTACAAAGAATAACCCTTATGATAGATGGAAAGAGCATATAAGAAATGCAAAGGCATTAGATACTACAGTAGCATACTCTTCATTACATACTATGCCTATTATAAGAGCATTAAAGAAGTATGGTAGTGATAACTTTAAGTTTAGAGTATTAGAAGAATGTATTGATGATAATGTTGATATAAGAGAAAAACATTACATCACAGAATATAATACATGTGATGGTAATGGTTATAACTGTACCTATGGTGGTGATGGTGTATCAAAACCATCAGAGAAATGGGGTAATCATCCTAATAGTAAAGCAGTTACTTGTTATACATTAGATGGTACTTATATTTGTGACTATGATACTGTTGGTGTAGCAGCATTAGAAACATTAGGACATAAACCTAATCATGGTGAAAGAAGTTGTATTAGAGTATGTTGTAATGGTAAGGTATTTCAATCACATGGTTATAGGTGGACATGGAAAGGTGAGAAGTTAAAAGAATGGAAAGATAAGCAAATTAGAATTAGAACTGGTATCTATGGATATAATAAAAATGGTGAATATAAAGAATGGAATAGTCAAGCGGATTGTGCTGAGTTCATAGAAGGAAATAAAAGAAATAATAATAGTGTGTTTCATTCATTAAAAAGTCCTCGCAAAAATAAACTACAATGTAAGGGTTGGTATCTATTCCATAAGAAAGGTAAGATAATTCCTTTTGATAAGATTACCTTCGCCACTCATACTAGGAGTACTGAGCATTATAAAAGAGCAAGTGCTATCAGTAATGCTAAAAGAAAGAGACCAGTAAAAGGTGTTAATATTCATACAGGCGAAACAATTCACTTCAATAGTATTAGTGAGGCATCATTTTATATTAAAGGTGAAGGTGATTATAGTGGCACTGCAAATATTATTAGGAACATAAAGAATAGAGAGAATGGACAATATTGGAAATGGTCTTTTAATCACAAATGGGATTATATTACTAATTAACTAATTCAGCATCAGTTGTAATACAATTAGTATGTCTGCACCATATAATAGCACCCATACTTCCAGCAACAAATAATACTCTTATCATACCTGTAATAACAAGTACAAGTATCAAATTCTTTTTGTAATTCATTGGTTAATTTGGTAAATACCACATAGTGTCAATCATATAATTTTCATGTAATCTGAACTTA
>VTLG01002395.1_pt1 | contig 33450 bp, 27 predicted proteins | sample 4694571 | NCBI WGS metagenome assembly VTLG01 (sample SAMN12604809, study PRJNA352737) | marine metagenome | biome: ENVO:00000447; feature: ENVO:00000209|ENVO:00000569|ENVO:01000036; material: ENVO:00002151; isolation source: viral sequences binned using virsorter ...
CGTGAAGATGGGAAGGTATTAAAGGGTCCAAATTATTATTTACCTAACTTAAAAGATTTAGTTTAATGAATAGTCTGATCGCTAGGACTGGAAGAGTCCAAAACTGGATGGATAATCCAGAAGGTCGATTGCCTGTGTCATGCACAGTGTTTGTTGTACAAGATAGCATGGAGGGGGAGGATGGCCTTGAAAAATCTTGGCGTTTTGTGTCACATGCTCTCCGCTATGGAGCAGGAGTGGCGGTCCACTTATCCAACCTTAGACCCAAAGGAACTGAGAACGGCAAAGGTCTTGTTGCAAGCGGCCCAGTCTCGTTTGCAAAGATATACTCAGTCCTCAATGAAACATTAAGAAGAGGAGGTATATACAAAAATGGTGCGGTTGTATGTCATCTGGACATTGATCATCCTGATGTTATTGAGTTCATTACTACTCCTCGGCACGAACTCCCGTGGGTCAAGAGGTGTGTCAATCTGGACGATGAAAAATGGAAAAATACTGATGCGAACACACGGGAGGCAATAATATATGGCATCAAATCAGGTGACATATGGTTAAACAAAATTAAACATGACTCTAATGGGAAGCGTATCTATGGGAACGTCTGTCTTGAGGTATACGTGCGCTCACGTGGAACGTGCTTGCTCGAACATGTCAGTCTCGGTGCCTGTGAAATCTCCAACTTACAATCGGCTTTCACTCTTGGTATGTCCGAGTTGTGCGACCTTCATAGCCGAACAGGTGTTGGAAGGACTGGAGAGTATCTGCTCGAAGAAAACGATAGGCAAGTCGGGCTGGGAATGCTCGGACTCGCCAATCTCTTACGAAGATACAAAGTAACATACAAAGAATTTGGTGAAGCCCTTCATCAAGTTAATACTAATAATATAAAACAAGGAACAGCTGGTATTATTGCTAGTGAATTAAAAGCAGCTATTGAAGGTGCAGCTAAGGTTGCCCGTTATCATAAGATGGAGAGAGCTTTTGCTATTGCTCCTACTGCTTCTTGTTCCTATAAAACTAAAGACAAAGATGGATTCACCTCTTGCCCAGAGATAGCACCACCAATCGGACGCACTGTGGACCGTGATTCTGGTACATTCGGGGTAACATCTTATGACTATGGCGATGTTGAGATCGCCTCAGAAGTTGGCTGGGACGCTTACAAGCGTGTAGCAGACGGCATAATGATAATGCTCAACAATACAGGACTTCTTCACGGCTATTCATTTAATAGCTGGAGCGATGTTGTACAATACAATGATAGCTTCGTGGAAGAGTGGTTGGCTTCGCCTCAGACCTCCTTATATTACAGCCTTCAGGTAATGGGAGACACACAAGATAAGAGCGATGCGTATGCAGCATTAGATGAAGATGATGTCGAAGATTATTTGAAGGGGATTGTCAGTGAACCCCCTCAATGTGATTGTCAAGAATGAAACTTACACCTTATGATAAACTACTTCTCAGAAAAAGAAAGTGGTCACCAGTCCAAACTACAGCTGGTAAGCTTAAAGAAGGAGCCGAAGAAACCATCTTCCGTGCCCTTGCAATACGGCATATGGAGCTACCAGTTGGCGACTGGATTGCAGAGACACTTGGAAAAGATGTTCCCAAATCTGCACGAGTACTGCTAGAGTCCAACGTAAAGGATGAAGAGAACCATGATCTTGCTCTCGGCTATATCACCAACGCTTTAGGTGTTGATGAGAAGGCCGAGGCAGAAGCCTTTAGGCTTAGAGATGCTTGGATGGCTCATCCTGACCATGAAATATTAAAAGCCTTGGTAGCTGAACGTGCAATCTTCTTCGTTTTACTCCCTTTCTTTAGGTTTACTGGTGATGCTGGTCTACGCACAGTATCGGCAGATATCTCAAGGGACGAGCAGATCCATGTCGGATGTAACAGTCTTGTTTGTCATGATATGGGTCTACGCCCTTCTCCTTCTTTGGATAAACTTAGGAAGGCCACTATCCATTGGATCTTTGAACCTCTAGGTAGAAATACTCAGGACAAATATTTAGACAGAAAATTTTGGACCGATACCAGTGATCGGTTGATGTATGAAGGTAAAGCACCCGAACTTTCTGACACCAAGAGAGCAAGAATGCCATCATTTTTTGAACATGCAAATACAAACCTCCCAAAGTACGCTTGATTGGGGAAGACTAGAGCGTATTGTAGAGGAGTTAGAAGAACGTTTTCCTGATAAGTTTCCTGATCATAATTTAGATCCTAAACAGATCGCTTATCGAGCAGGGCAATTATCTATAATAAAATTATTAAAACAACAACTTAAAGAATAATTATGTGTCTAGGAAATTTATTCGGTGGTAATCGTAAACCTGATCCGTTACCCCAGATCAAACCAAATACCCCACCTCCTATCGCACCTCCACTAGAAGAAGTCAAGGTTGATCTTCCAGTAACACCTACACCAGGACCAGCTGTTACTTCTAAAACAAAAACAAAAGTAGTAGCTAAGAAAACAAATAAGAAAGCTAAAGCTAAAGGTACCACTCAATTATCTACCAAGAATGCTAAAGGTACTGGTACAGCTGGACCAGGAACAATGCAAGGTATCAACACCGGAGCTAACAAGAGATACTAATGAAAAGCGCAAGGCAACGTTACCATGAACTAACAAGTAATCGTAATGCCTTCCTTGATATTGCAATTGAATGTGCTCAATTAACTATACCATCTCTTCTTACACAAGAAGATGTCACTGCAAACTATACTAAATTAAAAACACCTTGGCAGTCAATCGGGGCTAAGGGAGTTACCACATTAAGTTCTAAACTTATGTTAGGTTTACTCCCTCCCTCGACTAGCTTCTTCAAACTTCAATTAGATGATTCTAAACTTGGAGTTGAGATACCAGCTGAAGCAAGGAGTGAATTAGATCTTAGTTTTGCTAAGGTTGAACGAATGATTATGGACAGCATTGCTGCCTCTACTGATCGTGTTCAAATCTTTTCTGCTATCAAACACTTGGTAGTGACAGGTAATGCGTTAGTTTATATGGGTCCAGAAGGTTTAAAGATGTATCCTTTGAACCGTTATGTAGTAGAGAGGGATGGTAATGGATCAGTTACGGAAATTGTAACTCGTGAAAAAATTAATAGGGAACTATTAGGAGAACAGTTTGCGGCTAAAACAGCTAAGAAACCTAACAGCCCAGTAGATGACAGTGGAGCTAATGGCTCTAAAGATGTTGATGTCTACACTTGTGTCAAACGTAAAGGCACAGGCTGGACTTGGTATCAGGAAGCTGATGACATACGATTACCTGACAGCTACGGTAAAGCTCCAAAGGATAAGAGTCCTTGGCTACCCCTCAGGTTTGTGACTGTTGATGGGGAAGACTATGGACGCTCAAGAGTAGAAGAGTTCCTTGGTGATCTCAAGTCTCTTGAAGCATTGATGCAAGCCCTCGTGGAAGGTAGCGCAGCAGCAGCTAAAGTTATTTTCACAGTATCCCCTAGCAGTGTGACTAAGCCTCAAAGCCTAGCACAAGCAGGGAATGGAGCTATCATTCAGGGAAGACCAGATGATATAGGAGTAGTTCAAGTAGGTAAAACTGCTGACTTCCGTACAGCATTTGAGCTTGTCAATACATTAGAGAAGAGATTAGCAGAAGCTTTCCTTGTCTTGAATGTACGTCAAAGCGAACGCACTACAGCGGAAGAAGTTCGTATGACACAGATGGAATTAGAACAACAGTTGGGTGGTTTATTCTCACTCTTAACTACTGAGTTTCTAATACCATACCTAAGTAGAAAGATGCATACACTCACCAAATCTAAACAGATACCAGCATTACCTAAAGGTCTAGTCAGACCTACTATAGTAGCTGGTGTTAATGCATTAGGTCGTGGTCAAGATCGTGAAGCTTTAGTTCAGTTTGTAACTACAGTCTCACAGACTATGGGACCAGAGGCATTGGTAAAGTTCTTGAATCCTGACGAAGCTATCAAACGCCTCGCAGCTGCACAAGGAATTGATGTACTTAACCTAGTTAAGAGTATGCAAGACATCCAAGAAGAAGAGCAACAAGCAATGCAGGCACAGCAGATGCAGTCATTGACTGACCAAGCTGGTCAACTAGCTAGTTCTCCTATCATGGACCCAGCTAAAAACCCAAAAGCAGTTGAAGGTTTAGAAGCTGCTGCTTCACAATTACAACCACAATTACAATAGCACCTATGCCAACAATAACTTATGATCCATCTAATGACCCAGTAGCAATAGCTGAAGCTGAAGCCAGAGATTCTGAGACTTTAGCTGTGGGTCAGGAGATGCAGAAAGAACAAGAGCAATTATTAGCTGGTAAGTATAAGAATGCTGAAGACTTAGAGAGTGCATATATAGAGCTTCAGAAAAAGATGGGTGAAGGTAAACCTAAAGAAGAAACAGCAACACCTGAGCCTGAGACAACAGATCTACCACAGTTATATACAGAAGATGGTAGTGTAAACTACGATTCTGCTAAAGAATTATATGGTGATAACCTTGGAAGTATATTTCAAAAAGCTGAGATAGATCCATTCAAAATGAATGACCATTTCGCTGAGAATAATGGTACTCTCACTGATGAGATGTACGATCAACTAGGTGAAGCTGGTTTAAATAAAACTGTTGTTGACGCATACCTTAAAGGTGTACGTCAAGAGGTTGGTATAGAAGAAGCGTCTACTCAACCTGAACTATCTGAGCAAGAAGTGTCTGACCTTAAAGGTTTAGCTGGTGGTGAAGCAGGTTATAATGACCTAATGAAATGGGCTAGTGAGAATCTAGCTAAAGATGACATCGAATCTTTTGATGATGTCTTAGCCACTGGTAATAAATCAGCTGTTAAATTTGCAATCAAAGCACTCGTGAGTCAGATGGAAGAGACAGAAGGTAGAGATTCTAATATAGTTACTGGTAAGAAACCTGTAGCTGGTGATGCTTATAGAAGCATGGCTGAAGTAGTCAGGGATATGAATAAACCTGAGTATGAAACAGATCCAGCTTATCGTGCAGACGTTCAAAGAAAGATAGAACGTTCTAACTTGAATGTTTAGTAAGCTATATGCACTAGAAACATATTTGGGTAGGCTATCGTTTGTAGGAATTGTTTTGATTTTAATCTGGGCGACCTGAACTTTCATCCTCGCCATGTCCAATTCTTATCTTAACAATGACTTCAAACGTATTCGCCAAAGAAACCCCAGCAAGAGTAGCAGTAGAGGAAGGCTACCTAGAGACTGCTGAACGTACTAACGGTCAGCTTGCAATGATTGGTTTCGTTGCTGCTCTAGGTGCTTACATCTTTACAGGCCAGATAATTCCTGGCGTATTTTAATGTCAACTCTTACTCTAAAACAAGAATCTAATTGGCAACGATTTTGTGACTGGGTAACGAGCACTGAGAACCGCCTCTACTTGGGGTGGTTCGGTGTTCTTATGATACCCGCCCTCTTAACAGCAACAACAGCTTTTATCATAGCTTTTATTGCAGCCCCGCCTGTCGATATTGACGGCATACGTGAACCAGTCTCAGGATCTTTGCTCTATGGAAACAACATCATCTCAGGAGCGATTGTCCCATCCTCTAACGCAATCGGTCTTCACTTCTACCCAATCTGGGAAGCTGCAACCCTCGACGAGTGGTTATATAACGGAGGACCATATCAACTTGTGGTGTTCCACTTTCTCATTGGGATCTGCGCCTACATGGGACGCCAATGGGAATTATCATATCGACTTGGGATGAGGCCGTGGATTTGTGTTGCTTACTCAGCCCCAGTCTCGGCTGCCTTCGCAGTCTTCTTGGTATATCCTTTCGGACAAGGAAGTTTCTCTGACGGTATGCCGTTGGGAATATCAGGAACGTTCAATTTTATGTTTGTCTTTCAAGCGGAACATAATATCCTTATGCATCCTTTCCATATGTTGGGGGTTGCGGGGGTATTTGGTGGTGCCCTGTTTGCTGCTATGCACGGGTCACTCGTTACTTCTTCGCTGGTTAGAGAAACTACAGGACTTGTTTCACAAAACTATGGATACAAGTTTGGTCAAGAGGATGAAACATACAACATCGTAGCTGCCCACGGGTACTTCGGGAGACTGATCTTCCAATATGCTAGTTTTAATAATAGCCGTAGTTTACATTTTTTCCTTGCTACTTGGCCCGTCGTTTGCATATGGGTTACCGCTATGGGAGTCTCCACTATGGCTTTTAATCTTAACGGTTTCAACTTCAACCAATCCGTTGTTGACGCTAACGGTCACGTTATTCCTACTTGGGCTGATGTCGTCAACAGGCAAAACCTTGGTATGGAAGTTATGCATGAAAGGAATGCACACAATTTCCCACTCGACCTAGCAGCTACTTCTACACAAGAAGTTCATTATGCCTGATCCAATGTATGATAAGTTTAGTAGAAGAGTTAATGCTGCCAGTAAGGCAAGCAAGCCATCTACTAAAATTAAAATCTTATTAACAGCTAACGAAATTTACAAAAAACTTTAAACACTACGTCCGTTCATCCATTTTTCATGGACGCATGAAACCTAAGCATGGAACGGGGCTTAGGTACTAAGGTATTACAATGACTGTAAAACTAAAGTATCGTGGTGTGACTTACACAAAAACAATCAAAGATTAATTAAATGAAATCTATTGCACTTGCTCTCGCAGCAACATCATTTGCGTCTGCACCTGCATTCGCTGGAGCCTACATCAACGCTGAAGTAAACGATGGCTACACTGGTAGTGAATACCAAGGTAGAAAAGTTGATCTTCATCTTGGTTATGCAGGTTCAGTATCAAAGTTTGACTACTACATCCAAGGTGGCCCAGCTATCGTAGCTGTCGCTGATGTAGATGGTACAGAAAATGAATTATCAGGTAAAATCGGTGGTACCTACAACATCTCATCTAAATTAGGAATTTATGGTGAGTTCTCAGGTGTCTCTGTCGATGATGCTGATAACAAATATGGAACAAAGCTAGGAGCTAAGTTTAAATTCTAATGGATAACGCTATACCCACCAGTTTTATAACTAACAACCCTAAACCTGAAGCTGTTAAAGCTAAACAGGTAGAACAAGTTAAAGAAGCAACTAAAGAACTCAATGATCTTGAAGAAGAGATTGGGATTGAAGAAGCTTTGACTACCTTGTGAAGAAGTTTAATGAATGTTGGCTAGTAGTCTTTATGGCTCTAGCCTTTTTCATCCATGTGGAAGTACTTCATGTGAACTTCCATAGCAGAGAGGCACCTCAGTGTCGGACCTCTCTGTAATTGGCTTTAGGCCGAATACGTTCGATACCCTATTGCCGCAGCTGTGGTGATGAAATACCCTAAAATTTCAACAATAAAATTTCTAATCGATTAGAGTAAGTCAACATAAACATTTACTCTTAAATGGCTAATGCTACCCAAACCGCCTTAGGTAGAATTAATTTATCTACAGGTACAGGTTATGGTGGTGCTACCGATAAGTACGCCACCTATTTACAGTTGTTTTCTGGAGAACTATTTAAAGGATTCCAGCACAACACAATCGCTCGTGACATGGTTACGAGACGTACACTTAAGAACGGTAAGAGTTTACAGTTCATCTACACAGGACGCATGGGAGCGTCATTCCATACTCCAGGACAACCTATTCTTGGTTCGGGTGACCCCCCAGTAGCAGAAAAGACAATAGTCGTTGATGACCTATTGATCAGTTCTGCTTTCGTTTACGACCTAGATGAGACTCTTGCTCATTACGAATTGAGAGGAGAAATCTCTAAGAAGATCGGCTATGCTCTTGCTGAAAAGTATGACCGTTTAATCTTCCGTGCGATCTCCCGTGGTGCTCGTGTAGCCCACCCAATCTCTGCTACAGGTAAGGTAGAACCAGGAGGAACAACCATTCAGGTTGGTTCTGGTACTGGTGCTGCTGCTGATGCACTTGATTCTGGTAAGATTGTAACAGCTTTCTTTGAAGCTGCCGCTGTCTTAGACGAGAAAGGATTAAGTACTGACGGCAGATGTGCGGTTCTCTCTCCACGCCAATACTATTCACTAATAGAAAATGTATCTTCTAATGCTTTGATCAACCGTGACGAGCAAGGTACAGGTCTTCAAACAGGTGGTGGTGTTATCTCTATTGCTGGTATCAAGATCTTCAAGTCTATGAACGTTCCGTTCCAAGGCAAGTATGGTACTGCATCTACTATTGATAATGCTGGTTCATTTGTTGGAGCTTCTGTTGAGAATGGTGAGCCTTCTGTATCAGGAATCAATAACGATTATGGTCCTGCTAACGGATTCGCTACTTCTTGTGGACTTATATTCCAGAAAGAAGCTGCTGGTGTCGTAGAAACTATTGGACCACAGGTTCAAGTAACTTCTGGCGATGTTTCTGTCATCTACCAAGGTGATGTAATCCTCGGAAGACTCGCTATGGGCGCAGATTATCTTAATCCTGCTGCTTGTATTGAGCTACACACAACCAATACTGCACCTTCCGCATTCTAACTATACATTTATGGGGGGCTTCGGCTCCCCCTTTTTTTTATGACAACTTTAACATACGCAACGTCCACAGAACTGGATGCTGTAAACTCAATATTAATGAGTGTTGGAGAGTCTCCTGTAAACACTCTGGATACTCAAAGCCCAGAAGTTGCTATTGCTCAGAAAACTCTTCGGCAAGTTTGTCGTGAAGTTCAGGCAGAAGGATGGGCTTTCAATTCAGAAATTGAATTTCCTTTACCTGTTGATAATAACAATGAGATTGAGTTCCCCGCAAATGCCTTACAGGTAGATCCAAATAGGTATAAACACGCAGACAATTATGATGTTGTCAGGAGAACAAGAACTCTAGCTACTGGACAACAAGTAGCACAACTATATGATCGCTATAAACATACTAACAAATTCACTGACTTAACAGAGAATATTCTTTACTGTGATATTATCTGGTTATATGAGTTTGATGATATGCCCCAACCATTCCGTGATTACGTCACCGCTAAGGCATCTAGAATCGCTTCTAACCGCATGATAGCCAGCCCTGCGGCTAATGAGGTTATGTCACCAGATGAGACGCTTGCAAGGGCTTCCTGTATCCAATACGATACAAATCAAGCAGACTACAATATCTTCCAAGATAGTTCCCAACGTAATCCATACCAAGGCTACCAACCATTCCAAGTTATTAAAAGATAATGGCAGCTATTAATCAACGTATTCCTAACTTTTTAGGTGGGGTTTCCCAGCAGCCAGATTTTATTAAATTTCCAGGCCAGCTAAGATCCTGTGATAATGCTGTTCCTGATGTAACTTTTGGCTTAATGAAACGTCCTCCTGCTGAGTATGTGAATAAGCTGACTAATACTACATCAACTGGACAGTGGTTTGAGATTTTAAATAAAGATGGAGAGAAGTATATAATACAGATTACTCCTGCTAACTATGCATCCACACCAATACGAGTATGGAACTTAACTACAGGAGTAGAGGTTAGTGTAACTGAAGGATCAGGTAATGCTTATGATTATCTCAATGGAGCAGGTACTTTAAGTAAGCATACTATACAAGATTATACATATATAGCTAACCCTAATACAACTGTAGGTACCACAGGGACTACAACTGGTTTTAATTGGACTGGTGGTTCTTCTAGTGCAGCACAACCATACGCTTTTATTAAGATAGATACTCTTGCATATAACACTGAGTATGTCATACATATTGGTGCAGCTGGGTCAACCATGCCTGCTGCTGAGACCAAACTTATGGCGACAGGTATTACTACATATCGTACTGATGGTTATGAAATAAACGAAGACGGAAGTAATAATACAAACAAACCTTTGGCAGGTAAATCCAGCTGGAAGCATCCTTATCCTGATTCAGGTTTATCAGGGCAAAAGGATTATGACGGAGGCAGTGCTACTAATTTTAAAGGCCTAAGAGCTACTGTAATAGTCAATGGGCAACCAATGTTCCAAGATCAATCAAAAGAGTATCAAGATAATGATACATCTGATGAAACTAAATTCTTAGGTTATATTCAGAACTATGATATACGTTATACAGCCACAGCTACTTTAAAAGATGGCGGTATTGATGTTGGCCCTGTAGGTACTGTTCATTCTAATGCTGTTGGTATTCCTGATGATTCAGGTACATCGGTTGGTTATAGTATAGAAATTACAGGTACAAAAGCATATGATACTTATAGATATAAATCTGGTGTAGCAAAATACATAACACCTAAAAATCCAGACAGAGGAACCTTAAGTATGGCAAACGTACTTAATGGTTTAAAAGCTGATTTAGATGCTCAATACAACCCAGGTGGTGCTAATAACTATACTTTTACAGTAGTAGGTAATGGTATTTTAATTAAAAAAACTGGTACCGCTGCTATGAATGTACAAGTACTAGGAGGTATGGCTGGTGAAGCTTTATCAGTATTCCAAGATAGTTCTCAAGATATATCTAAACTACCTTCTGAATGTGCTCATGGTTATATGGTCGAAGTTGTTAACACAGAAGAATCTGATGCTGATAACTACTGGTTAAAGTTTGTTGCAGATGATGGAGTTAAAGGTTCTGGTGTCTGGGAAGAAACAGTAGCCCCAGGAATTACTGCGGGGCTAAATCAAGATACGTTACCTCATGCATTAGTAGCAGTACGTTCAGGTGGTAATATAGCAAGCTTTCAATTCTGTAAACTAGGGGGTTCGGGTACTAACCCTAACAACTTAGAGTGGGATACTAGACAAGTAGGGGATTTAGAAACTAATCCAGATCCATCTTTTGTCTCTAAAAAAATATCACAAATATTTTTCTACCGAAATAGATTAGGTTTTATTGCAGATGAACAAATAGTCTTGAGTCAACCAGGGAGTTATCATAATTTCTTTGCAGTCTCAGCTATAACTGCTAGTGATGATAACCCTATTGATATATCAGTTTCAGATACTAAACCAGCATATATTAATCACGTACTACCTACACAAAAAGGTGTGATGATGTTTAGTGATGCTGGACAATTTATGCTATTTAGTGAGCAAGACTCTTTCTCTCCTAAAACTGCTCGTCTTAAAAAAGTAGCTGGCTATGAATGTAGTCCTACCATTAAGCCATTAGATATGGGTACAACCTATATGTTTGCTAACCATACGGGGGCTTACAGTAGAGCATTTGAAATAGCTATAGTAGATGAAAGTGTACCTCCTAAGATCATAGATCAAACTAGAGTTGTCCCTGAATTTTTACCAAAAACTTTAAATGTAAATTCAGGATCAGCAGATCTAGGTTTAGTAACCTTTGGTATTAATAATTCTACTTATCATAACACTAACTTTAACACCTCTACAATTTATAATTATAAGTATTTTGATTCTGGAGATCAGAGAGAACAATCAGCTTGGTATACTTGGACATTAACAGGTGTATTAAGACATTGTTTCTATACTGGAGGTGCTTTCTATACTATAACATTACAAGATAATAGTGAAGTCATACTGAATAGGTATGAATACCTAAGTGATGATAACGGTATGAGTGATAGAAGATACACAATTGGTGATACATCTCAGACAATTGGAGAAGGTGAAGCTGGTTTAAGAGTTAATCGTAGCCTTGAAGCAGCCTTAGATAACCTTGTAATGTACAAACAAAGTGACGGTAGCAACACTACAACAGGTGTTTCTGTTGCTTTAAGTGGTACCAACACAGTTATCACAGTACCATACACAATAGATGAAACTTATTCTCCACAAATTGTAGTAGTATCAGGTACCGAATCGGGGGTTGTTAAGACTCCAAACTCAGTATCAGGTACTACAATGACCTTTAATAACCTAGATATGCGTACATGGCATATGGCTATTGGGTATAAATACACAACTGAATTTGAATTACCACAGTATTACTTCTCTTATGATCAAGGTAAGTATGATATAGATGGTGATCTTAGAATGGGAGGGTATAACTTTGAATTAGGTTTATCTGGTCCTGTATCGTTTACTGTTGATGATGTTATAGGTAATGCTAATTTGTATACACAAAATGAATCAGGTATGTTAACAGATTGGAGTACCTTCCAAGAGATACCTTCCTTATTATACAAGTCAATCAGAGTACCTATATACAGAAAGAATGATAAGTTTAGATTTAAAGTAAAAATAGACCAACCTTTTTCCGCAACTATTGTTTCAGCAAGCTGGGACGGTAGATATAACACCAGACGACATGTACGAAAGTAAATTTATCCAACCCTGCACTCCTGACTTAGCTCTAAGTGTAGGGTTGAATTTACGTCCTGAAGATAAGAAGGAAGCTGAAGACACGACTAAAAAGGCTGCTGAAGCAGTTGTCCTTCAATCTTATTTTAATTCCTCATACTCAGTATTCTTTAAGGTTCCCAACGGCAAGGCTGCTGGAGTGGCTGGAGTAACCCCTGAGAATGCCATATGGATGCTCTGCACTAAGGCTAGTGAAGAGTACCCTCATACATTTATTAGGGAAGCACGACGCTGGGTAGACAGTTTACCCAATCCTTATCTATGGAATTACGCAGATATGCGGAATGAAAATCATATCAAACTGCTTAAACTTTTAAGGTTTAAATTCCTTAAATACCATGTTTATAATGGTGTCCCTCTTATAGAATTTATAAAACTATGTGTAGTGCAGCAATAGCTTTTGCAGCTATATCTGGAGTAGGTACTGCTATGGCAGATCGACAAGCCCAAATGGCTCAATGGTCTGCTCAAGTGAATGCAGTTAATAGATCCAATGCGATAGCAAAACAAAACTATCAACAAAATCTTAGTATAACTAAGTATAGAGAAGAACGTAAAGGAGAAGTATGGAAAGCTAAATTAGCTGCTTCTGCTGCTGAAAGGTCTGGTTTCTTCAAACAATTAGAAATTAATCAACTTGAACGTGATAGAGCTTCAACAGCAAATCAGTTAAAACTAAGAGAAAAGTATACTGAAGCTGCATTTGAAGGTCAAACTAAATTAGCAGAATCTATCAGAGCTTCTGGAACTGTACTAGCTAGTGGAATGCCAGCTGGAAATAGTCTATTATCAGAAGTAAATCAAGTAGAACGAGAGCTTGGTTTACTACAAGCTGGTACAAGGGCTGGTTTAGAAGATGCGAATACTGTGTTTGCAATATCTGAGTACGGCTCAGACCTTGCTAAATACTCTGCTGATTCAAGAGCTACAAATGAACTGTCTGCAACCCCTCTAGCCCCAGGAGCCGAGTTTGCTCCACTTGCACCTATCTACCAAAAAGCCCCGTCTAAACCTAGTATGCTAGGATCTATAATGAAAGGTATTTCAACTGGAGTTTCAGTTGGATCAGGTATAGGATCTGGAGTAGAAGGTACTCCTTGGTGGAAAGTTTAATTAATTTTATTATCTAAAACAATGGGAACAGGATACCGCAGAAGTGGCGACTGGCAGACTGGATATGTTCAGCGTACGCCTGCTACTGATGCAAAACGTAAAAAACAGCAAGCTGTTAATTTAGAAAAAGAAGCAACTGATAGGATTAACAAACAAGAAATAGCTAATAAAGAAGTTATTGCTGAAGCTAATCGTATTTTTAAGTTGCAAACAGGTATAGATAGTTATGAAGCAGCAAAAGCTAGTCAATTTAGCCAGACTTTTCAAACCTTCATGACTAAAACTGTATCTAGTATAGTTAAAGATTTACAAGATGAAGCTCGTGCTAAAGGTGCTGCGGATGCAGCCCAAGAAAGTGAACAAGCTAAAGTAATTCCTGAGGAACCTCCTGAAGAACCTGAAAAAGAAGATGAAGTAACAAAAGATGCAAACCAACTTTTAAACGTAGCTGCTCAAAGTGAAAAAAACTTAGCAACTAAACTTGAGAATGCTGGTCAGAAAGAAGCAGCCCAAAAAGCTCGTGGTTTATTCTCAGGAGCTTATGACTGGGGATGGAAAATACAAACTGCTAGTCAACAAGTAGCTAGTTTTGATAATGTTTTAGATACAGAGTTATCAACTAATGAAACATATCTTCAAATAGGTGATGAAGAGCCTTGGCAAGTTAAAGATTCAGGTGATGATAAAACTAAACTTAAATATGCAGCTAACTATATTTTAAAAGAATGGTTAAAAGAGAATGGTGAAGGTTTAAACACGATAGCTTTAGGTGAACTTTTAGCTATACCAGCACGTAAAAAACTAAACGCTAACTTAGCAACTAGATATGAAGCTATTGATTTAGAGTTTAATCAAAACCAAATTGCTGGTATTAATAATACCTTTGCAGCTTCTTTACAAGGACTTCCAGGAGCACCTAGTATATTTAAAGATCTAACTACATACAGTGATCGTATTCGTCCTTACTTAGAGGCTACTGAAACTAAAGGTAAAGGTACTCTTGTTAAAGAAAATCTTCAAACAACTTTTAAAAATACTATAGGTAGTGCTGATGCTGAGTATTTAGAAAATGTTAAAAATAATATGGTCACTGCTGCTACAACGTTAAAATTAGATACCCCTATGGGTGCTAAAACATTAGCAGAAATAGATCCAGCTAAGTTTTCTAAACAAGCAATAGAAAAAGTTTATTATGAAGAACTTAATAATCGTTTTAATAAACTAATTAGTGGACAAAAAGCAGGTGCAACTATAGCGATTTTAGAAAAGAAGAATGAACTAAAATCAAGAATGATTAAAGATCCTACATTAAATCCTACAGATTTTGCAGTAGAATTAGAATCTTTTGAACAAAAACTTATTAAAGAATTTCCTTATGCTAAAGAGGAGATTAATGATTTAATGGGTGATTTTGAAGTGACACCATTAGATACTACAGAAACTTTACAAAAGTTAGAAAACGCTTATGAGATAAATAACGGTGTCATTACTGAAGAAGATTTAGATAATGTAGATTTAGAAACTGCTAAAGCCTTTTTAAAAGATAAAGGTATAGATGATAAAGTTGAAAAAGTAGCACCTTCTACTATAGATCAGGAAGGTACAGATACTATTGAAAAAGCTATTAAAGCTTCATTCTCTAAAGCTGCTGAAAATGCGGGGATAACTAATTCTCTTGATTTGATGACTATTGAGGAGTCTCAGCAAGCTAGTGCAGCTATATGGGATTTACATCAATTAGCTAAGAATGTTTATTATCAAGCTAGAGAAGATGGTAATCCTATTTCTTATACAGCAGCTTTACGCTCAGTATTACCTACTATACAATCTCAAATACAAGCAGACATAGATGGTAAAGATAGTCGTTGGTTTAAAGAGTTAGGTACTACAGGTGCTAAAGAAACAATACCTAGATATGGAATGGAAGATACAGATCTTTTATTTGATACTCTAAAGTATAGAAGAGATAACCCTTTATCTTTAAATTCTGTCTTAAAAAAAGATTGGGGTCTTCCTATAGAAAGATTACAATTAGATGACCAAAACAATCCTACTGATCCATTAGTCAAAGAAATAGCTAGAAGAAATAAGGTTAGTGGTAAACAATTTGTTGAAAGTCAATTAGGATTTAAGAATGTAGAAACTGAACCTGATGAAGATCAAGAATTAATTGATGGAGTTGAAGAGGATATTAATAACTCCGAAGCAGGTAATGTAGCTAAAGAGTTAAATGCTAATGATAACGCAAGTGGTAAAGTCACTAAGCGTATGTTAAATGATTCTAATCCTCTTAATCCTATTAGCTTAGGTAGTTCTTTTACTGATTTTAATGGAGCTACTTTAGATGATGAGGTTACAGATATTGGTTTAACTTTAGATGCAGGTGAAACTAAAACTATTGGTGATGATACATTTGTTGGTCATAGGTTTATTGGTATGACTGAACCGTATGGTTGGAGAATAAATCCTGTAACTAATAAAAAACAGTTCCATACTGGTGTTGACATAGGTACTTCACAGATTAAAAATTATAAAACAGCTTTACACATAGAAGGTGGTACTGTAACTAATGTTGAAAGCTTAATACATCATGGTTTAACAGTAACTATTACAGATACAGAAGGTGTTCAATGGAAAATATCTCATTTAAAAGATGTTGATGAAGGTTTAAATATAGGAGATGTATATAATGGTAGGATAATAGGTACTGTTGGTAATACTGGTAGAAGCACAGGAGAACACGTTCATCTTGAAAAATGGGTTGACGGTGAGCCTGTAGATCCTACTGAAGATTTAGATATACTATCTATGGGTCGTCCTAATTTTGTTGGTAAATTTCCTGTTCGTAGGAATTTAATAAAACGTTTAACTAAAGAAGTTGGTGAACCATTAAAAGGTAGTATGACAAAAGTTATCAACGATTTTGAAAATAATCCTAATCTACAACAAAAAGTTTGGAACTACATTAACGAAAAAGAATGGCCTAAAGCTATGGAAGCTTCAGGTGGAGATGAGCACTTAGCTGTTAGATTACATGCAGCTAATATACTAACAGGTGATATGAATAACTATCAGAATCCTGCTGTATGGGATTATGGCACTAAATACATTCACAACCTTAGAACACAAGGAGTCTTAGATTAATGGGACCATTAGACATAAACGCTGAAGAGCTTAAAGAGAAGCTTGAAGCTAATGGAGAGAACAACGAAAAAGCTAAGGTTGCTGAAAATGAAGTACCTAGTACTACTGCTCCTCCAAATATTAAAGCAACACAACCGACAGACGGTTTAACTGAACTTGTTCAGAACACAGCAGCTACTTTTAATGATTTAATTGATAATACTTTCCAAGGAGATCAAAAATCAAAAGGTGAGTTTTTAGATCAACGTTTGCAGTTTGAAGAAGATGCAGAGCAATCTTTTGCAGATAGACAACAGTATGTTGAATCTGCTACTCTTCAAAGTGACCCTGCAACTGCTATAGGTAGAGAATCTACAAGAGCAGTATTAGGTGCTATTGAAGGTATACCAAAAAGTTTTGGTGCATTAGCTGATGTAAGTGGGGATCAATTAAAAAAAACCTATAACTCAGTATTAGGTTATCCTATAGATCCTACACAAGACCCCCAATCCCCTGACTATGAAAAAGGTAATTGGTGGTTTGGTAATGAAGACCTGATTGCAGAAAACCATAACCCTGTTTTTAATTTTGCTAGAGAATTAGGTACCTTTATTGGTATAAGTAGAAGGCTTGGGCCTGTCACAGGACCAGCAAAAGCTAAAATTCTAACACAAGCTAATAGAATACCTTACGTACAATCTGCTAATACATATTTATCAGGTAATAAAATTACTAATTTTTTCCTTAGAAATTTTAAAAGAGGGACTGATATTGCAACAGATGGTGCTATAGCTGATTTTATCTTAAGATCATCTGAAGGTGAAAATATTATAAATGCAGCAAACGAATATGTACCTTGGATGGTACCTGATATTATTGAAGGTCTAGCTTATGACCCTAATACAGATGATTGGTTATCTGCAAGGTTAAAATCAGTAGGTGCTGGAAGTCTTACAGCTAATGTTTTTGCAGGAGTTTTTACTGTATTAGGTAAATTTGCAAAGCATACTAAAAAACTTGCTAAAGAATTACCTAAATATGCTAAAGCAACTGATGAAAAGTTAGATGCATTTCTTAAACAAGCTGATGAAGGGTTAGAAAAAGATATCAAAGAAACTTTAGAAAACAATGCTGTCAAAGAAGAAGTAGCTAACAATGACTTAGCACAAACTAGATTTGAAGAAGGCTTAGGTACTGATCCTATGCCAGCCAAACAACGTTATACTATTAAACATTTAGATCTAGGAGAAGATATAGATGAATATAATAGATTAATTGAAGGTAAACAACCTACTAAATACTATAAAGATTCATTAGAAAAACGTAATAAACTTAAGTTTCGTTTTAAAACTGATCTTAAAAAACAGTTTGAAGCTTTCTGGAAAGAGAAGGAAAATGTTACTGTATCAGATGATATGGTCATCAATCAACCTCTCAAACCTGAAGAGATGACTACTCTACCTTTATTCAATAAACCATTATCAAATGGATCTGAAGTTAGATGGAGTATAGCTGCTAATAAATTAGTATGGCCTCCTACAGAAGGTGGTATGGTTAGGATTGACTGGGGTATAGTTAAAGGGCCACTAGCAGGTGGTTCAGATGAACTAAAGCAACAACTTACAGAAATACTGTCTAATATCCCTGAAGGTACTATTATTCGTATCTCTGCTATTGCTGATGATGTAGCTGGTATTAGTAAATTTAACAGAAGAAAAGGTGGTAGTTTTAGAACTGATTTATTTAAAGAGATTGGTTTTGAACCTAAAGGTGAAGCATCTGAGTTAATTGGAGTTAGAGCTAAACGTGAAGGTTTAGTTGTTACAGCATCTAATCTTGATGAAGCTTTAGAATTTCAAAAGGTTATATTAAGTAGAGAAACTAATTTAAGTGTTAGAAAAGCTGCTATTGAAGACTTTGAAGAATTAGCTCGTAATATGGGAGCTAGAAAAGGTGATAAGTGGGATGATGTTAAAGGTACCAGTAAAGGTTTACTTGAAGAAAACAGTGGTCGTAAACCTGATCCTGTAGTAAACCCTGATCAATTCGATGAGTTTGAGAAAGGTAGTTACCAAGCAGAAACAACTCCCACAGGTAAAGCCCCAGGAGCCACAGCTGTTAAAAGAGATCTTGCTGATTTACAAAACGGTAAGACTGGTGCTGATACAAATAATACTCCAAGAGTTATTGGAGAAAATTATACCCGAATGGCAGCCAAAGGTGATAGAGATCTATTCCAACTATTTGAAGAAATTGTTGAAGATATTACAGATGAAGTTCTTTCTAAAAATAGTACATTAAACTGGAAGCAAGTTAATCTTGCAGCTATGTCTATTGCTGAACCTTTCCTAAGAAATATTGAAGCTTGGGGTAAGGATGGTAAATTAGATTTAGTCAAGATGCATAAAGAAACTCTTGACGATTTTGGGGATGTACGGGGTAAAAAACCTCCTAAAAAAACACCTTTTAAAAATAGTATATTTGCAGATGGTGAATGGCAAACAACCATTGGTCCTCTCCAAAAGAATGCCAACATGATTGTTTTACGATCACTTGGTAGATTACTATCTGATATTACTTCTAATACTATTCGTTTGAATAATGGGTTACATATCTACAGGCAATGGGATCAAATTACTGATCTTATGAAAGTGTTGTTTGTGGAGAATAAATTAGCAGGTATGGCTTGGGGTCAAGATGGTCAAGCTATGCAAGCAGGTTGGGGTTTCTTTAGAAAAGAAGTCAGACTTAATAAAGCTGAACAAGTCCAAGCTATCAAAGATAATGCTAGAGAATTTTTTGATAATAATTTAAAGAATTTAACTAATGAAGGTAGGCTAGATGAAGCTGCTGAGTTAATGGAATTGTTTGCTTTAACAGATGGTTTAGTTCGTTCTCAAAATGACATTATAGAGTTCTTAAGGACTCGTGTATGGGGTGGTAGAATGCCCGATATGAATGGTAAAATGAGAGTTATTAAAGGTGAATTAAGAAACCAGCTACTATCTACATATTATAATTCAATATTAGGTAGGATTAAAACAAGTGTAAAAGCTGTTACAATGACTAATATGTTAGCTTTTATACGACCTTTTGAAAGTTTAGTTGGTAACTTATTACCACATCGTTTGGTCTTAAATCAACTTGAAGGTACAGTTAGTAAAAACCTACCATCAACAAACTTTGCTAACCCTGTTTTACAGAAACCTTATAATGAAGGTGGTGCTGATTTTACTGCAAGACAAATTGGATACTCTTTGGCTATGATTGAATCTATGACTCGTTCATGGGTAGAATCATGGAAAATGGCTTGGAGAAACTACAAACTAGCTATTCAAAATAAACCTTTAGATTACACAACTAAGGTTGATGTAGCAAAAGATATTAAAGAATTTAAAAATTTAAAAAAATATTATTTTGCTAATGCTAATAGAACAACTTGGATATCATATAATGTATTAGAAAATTTACTTAACTTTAATGCACACCCAGTTGTTAAAAACACCACAAATGTTATGCAAGGTGGTGATACATTTGCTCGAACAATTATTGCAAGACAAAACTTAGCTGCTACTGCTTGGGGTAAAGCTCTTGATGAAGGTGTACCTTTAAAAGATATTCCAGCATGGGTTAAAAAACATGAAGATGAATTTCAAGATGAAATTTTTAAAGCAACTAAAGAAGAAGGTATTCGAGTAGTATCTGATAAAGGTACTATGATGGCTGGTGATGAAGCAGCGTTAACAACTGCACTTACAGGTCATGCTAAAATGTTCCAGAATGCAGTTGGTAATCCATTCTTTGAAAGATGGTTCCCATTTTTAAGGCCAGGGTTTAATGCTGTTGATGTGTCTTTAAAGAGAATACCAGTTGTACATTACTTTAGAGAAGAGTATAGAGATCTAGTTGTTCATGGACGCAACCTTGATAAGTGGGGTGTTACTCCACAAACTTTACCTAACAGAGTAGCTGAGATTGAAGGTCGTATGGCTATTGGTACTGGTATGGTAGGTTTGGCTATTGTAGCTGCTATGAATGGTAGATTAATAGGTGATGTACCTCCAGATGAAGCAGAACGTAAATTATGGAAACTTAATAGGATACAACCTAATTCTTTTGCTTGGCCTAAGCCAGTACTACCAGGACAACCTGAAGGTAGTAATGGTTATGTTTATGTATCTTTCAGGGGTATTGAAGTATTTAGTACTATATTTAATATGGTTGCTAATGCTGTACAATTTAGTGGAACTTTAGGTGGTAGAAAATATGATGAAGTTATTAAAGATTCTATATGGATGACAAGTGCAGCTTTAGTTGATAATAGTTTAATTGGTAACTTTGAAACACTTGTTGATGTCTTTGGTGAGAACAGCACAAGCCCTCGTGTACAAAGATTTATTGCTAATGGTATTAGAACTCAATTCCCGTTTGCTGGTCAATCAGCTGATATAGCTGGTTTATTTACACCATATGATGTAGAAGCCAACAATTTAATTGAACTTATTGGTAAAAGAGATGCTATTGCTAAAGGTGCTTTACCTCCTAGATATGATATATTTAATAAAGGTAGAACAGCTAAACAATTTATTAATGGTGCTCATAGTCCAATTTTAAGATTAGTTAATACTTTTAGTCCTGTAGCAATTACTACAACGGACGGGGATGATGTTAAGGAAGCTTTACTAGCTGTTCGATATAATTTACCTGAACTTTTAAGTAGTTATAAAGGTGTTAAGTTAACTTCTAAAGAAATCTCTGATTTAGAAAAAGAGTTAGCTACAGATAAAACTTTACGCAAAGATCTATTAAAAGTGATAAATAAACCTGACTTTAAAGAAAAACTTAAATTATATCAATCAGGTGATTATAAATTAAAAGATGGTTGGAATTATAAAGATTGGACTTTCTATTCTGATATAAATGTAGTTATGCAATCTCACCGTAATAAAGCTATTAGATTTTTAATACACCCTTCTAATAAACTACATGGTAACATCAATGACCCATCCTCATTAAGATCTCGTGTTCTTACACAGCAACAGAAGACTGATGTACCTAAAACTAGAAGTACTTCAAGAATTGAAGCAACTAAAAAACTTTTAGACATGAAGAACAAGTAACCCATGTCCCAAATACAATAAACAATGGCAACAACACGACTCGAATATACGGGGGATGGTAGTAAAGTAACCTTCAACCTCGGAACGATAGATCTAATAAATAGATCAGACTTAAAGGTTTATATTTTTGAACCTAGCCGTGATTCCAATACAGCCGTACTACAGGCAGAAGCTACTAATGCTGGTACAGCTGGTACAAGTCACTCACAATATGATGCATCTAATACTAGCGGTTCTGCTGCTGGTAGTATTGCAGCTACCACTCCAGTAAATAATTATCAGTTTAATTCTGGCAATACCCAGATTACTTTAAATACAGATAATGGTGTAGCAGCACCAACAGCTAATGCTATTATTAGTTTAGAGCGTATTACATCTGAAGTTCAAAGTGATTTTAGTTCTCAAGGTACCATACGTGCTAGTGAGTTAAACTCAGAACTAAGAAGAATCCAACATATTGCTGAAGAAGGTGTTAACGAAGCTAAACTATCTATTAAAGAATCTAAGTTTAGTACTAATGCTGTTGATGTAGCACATCCAGTATCAGGTATAGATCGGAGGATTGAGCATGTAGCTGATGCTGATTCAGATGATGATGCTGTAAACCGTGAGCAACTAAGAAAAGTTATCTTTGATGACCTCATAGAAGGTGAAGGTATTAACTTAACTGATGCTACAGGTGGTAATAACTCTAACGGTCAGACAACAATATCAGGTGAAGATAGTTCTAAAACCAATAAAGGTATTGTAACTATTAATGAAGGTGAGGCAATAGATGTTAATTATACAAGTGGTAATGCTGTAATTAGTGCAGAAAATAGTACTAAAAGTAATAAAGGTGTTCTTACTGTTAATTCAGGACACGGTGTTAAAGTTGGTCCTTCAGATGAAAGTGATGCTGGGTATGACGGGAATGTTGTCATTTCAGCTGATCGTAGTACTGCTAGTACACAAGGTATTGCTAAAATAAACCAAGTTAGTGGAGATGCTATAAACGTAACTCATGCTGTTAATGGTACTGTTGGTGATATAAGTATTGGTGTAGATCGTAGTACAACTTCACAACAAGGTGTTGTTAGAGTACAATCTAGTGTACCTATTACAACTACTTATACATCTGATGGAGAAGTTTCATTAGCTATAAACGATAACACTATAGATTTAGCTAAAATCAGAAATGATGATGTTATTACGTCAGCTGAGTTAAATGCTTCTACTGCTACTTCTAATTATCCTTCAGTAGATTGGGATAGTGATGACAGTATTGCTACAGGTAAAGCTTTAGCAAAACGTTTTGATGCTATATATTATAGTCATACAACTAATAAAGGTACTGCTCCTACAGAAACTAACTGGACTGAAGGTAAATTATGGTATGATCACTTAAATGACCAAACATTATCTATATGGGATAAAACTGGTGCTAATACTGGTGTTTGGCGGCCTATAACTTCAGGTGGTACATTTACTTCACAACCTAAAGTCGTATATGTAGACTCTGTAAATGGTAGTGATGCTAACGATGGTCATAGAATTATTAGAGCTAAAAAGACTATTAGAGGTGCTTTACTTGATGTAAACGAAAATATAACTTCAACTACTACAACTAACGTAACTGCTGCTACTTATAACCATGAAACTGGTTTATTGACAGTAACTACAGATGCTAACCATAATTTAAGGGTTGGTATGAAGTTAACTATGTCTGGATTAGTTTGGAGTTGTAACTATGGAGGTGGTACCAACAACCATACCTTCCCTGAAGCGGATGATCCAGTACGTTATGTATCTAGTATATTAAGTAATACTGAATTTGAATCACAACTAGAACCTACAGTTACAGCAGGTTTAGCTCATACATATGTAAGTGGTGGTACAGTTACTAACCAAGCAGGCCGTGTAGGTCAAGGTTGGATGATTACTGTAGCTGCTGGTACTTATCAAGAAGTTTTACCTCTTCGAGTAGAAGCTGAGAACGTATCTATAGTTGGAACTACAATGCGTAGCTGCTTTATACACCCAAGTAATAGTCAAAGATACGATACAAGTAGAGATTTCAACGCTTCAAATGCAGTTGTAGCTGGAACTTCTGAGTATAATACCATGTTTGAAATGAACAGTGGTACTTATATTTGGGGATTTGCTTTTTCTGGTCTTAAAGCTGGTGGTTGGACTACTTCAGGTGGTTCTACAGCTAGTGCTAGAGGTGCTGCAAATGGTTATGTTCCTGAAGCTAACCGAAATGAACAAAGAACTAACGTAGACCCTGATTCTACTTATGGTTTACCGCCTGTACAAGGATGGGTAGCTGCGTTTAGACCTAATTGTTCTCTTAAGAAGTCACCATATATACAAAACTGTACGTCAATTTCTGACACAGATATCAATAATGCTGGTTATGATCCTACAACTACCACTGGTGGTTTAGGTGGAGATAAAGATTCTGGCATGACAGGTGGTGGTATCCTTGTAGATGGTAGTGTACCTTCTGCAACAAGTCCTTTAAGATCATTTGTTGTTGATGCATTCACTCAAATCAACATGGATGGTCCAGGAATCCTATGTACTAACAATGGGTACGCTCAATTAGTATCATTCTTTGGAACATTCTGTCATTATCACGCTAAGAGTCTTAACGGTGGTATGCTTAACCTTGCTAACTGTACTACTGACTACGGTAGATATGGTTTAATAGCAGATGGTAAGTCATCTACAACAACATTTACTTCTACAGTAGATGGAGCTAAAGCTGCTGGACAAACATCCTTTAATATTGATGCAACTACTCTTACATCTGGTTATTTTGGTACTGGATTTAACAATACTACAACTAACTTAAGACCAGGAGATAACTATTTAGTCTCTATTGGTTCTGATACTTATGAAATAGTGTCAGCTACCCCTGTGGGTGGTTCATGGACAGCTACAAGTGGCTGGACTGTGAATATCATGAAGACTAATGCTACCAATCCAGCAATTAACGATGGTTTAACCAACGCTATTACGGATGGTGCTACTGTTAACTTCTATCAACGGTCATATATTAGTACTGGTGGTCATACATTTGAGTATACTGGTGCTGGTACCGATTATCGTGCTGCTCCTGAGAATGGAGGAGTACCTATTGAGGCTAATGAAGTTGTTAATAGAAACATGGGTAAGGTATGGCAGTCAAGTACTAACCATGTTGGTAAATTTAAAGTTGGTGATACATTTGTTATTGATCAAAGATCTGGTAAGGTAGAATCTAAGGGTATTACTTTAACTGGTCCTGTCACAACTAATGGTAATGATAATATAACTATTGATCCAGCTGGGTCTGGTACTGTAACTGTTGGTAGTGCTTTAGGTGTTACAGGTAATCTTACTGTTAATACAGGTAATATTACTACAGCAAGTAACGCTGATATAGCTTTAACTCCTAATGGGTCTGGTAAAGTTGTAATTGATGCTTTAAATTGGCCTACAGCTGATGGTACAGCAGGTTATGTTCTAAAAACTGATGGATCAGGAAATTTAAGTTGGACTCAAGTTTTACCTGCAAGTAACCCAACTGTATCTGGTAGTATTGTTATTACTGATAATTTACAATTAACAGATGATGATGATTCTCATTCAATTAGTCTAACTGCCCCACCTACAGTACCAAGTAATGTTGTTTTGACATTACCCGCAGGTGCTCCTAGTGCTAATCAATATTTAAAAGCTGGTGCTTCAACTCCTACAGATTTAGTTTGGGAAAACCAACTTGCTATAACAAGTGTACATACTGCAGCTAATGAAAGTGCTCAATTAGGTTTAACTACACAAGAAGGTGATGTTGTTATACGATCAGATTTAAACAAGACATATATTAGAAATGCTGGAACTGCTGGTAGTATGGCAGATTTCACTGAACTTGCAAGTCCTACAGGTGGTGTAACTAGCTGGGCTGGTAGTACAGGTGTTATATCTACGAGTGCAGCTAAATCTGCTATAATTGGTACAGGTGAGACTTTTGTAAAACTTGATAATAATGGTAGTCTTACTAATAGTGGATCTAATACTTATGCTGGGTATAGTGCTGGTAATAGTCTAGGAAGTAATACTCTAGATAACACACTTTATGGTAAAGAAGCTGGTAAAAGTGTTACTACAGGAGGTCATGGAAACACCTTTGTAGGAGTTAATGCTGGTGAAAATACCACAGATGGTTGTGGTAATATTGCTATAGGTCGTGATGCTTTCAGAAATAATGCTGGTGGAGATACTAATGTTATTATTGGAGATGGTGCTGCTGATTTAAATAGTTTTACTGGAAACAATAATATTGTTATTGGTGCTGGTACCGATCCATCAGGAGCAGATAAAAGTAACGAAATAACACTTGGAAATGCAAATATTACTGATTTTAGAGTTCCAGGAGTTAATTTTTCAGTTTCAGGCACAGGTCTAACATACACTGGTAGTGGTACTAATACTATTACTACGATAGATTCTTCAGGTACTAACTCTCAAATTAAGTTAAAATCAAGTGGAAGTAATGGTAGTATTAAATTGACTGCCGTTGCTGATATTAAATTCTATTCAGGCTCAAATTTCGATACTCAAACATTTGAATCTAAACCAGGTGGAGTTGATGTTTATGGTAATTGTTTCATAAGAAGTCAAGGTGAATTAAGACTTGGTGATTCTGATAATAGTCATCGAGTTGGTTTTAAAGCACCTTCAACTGTAGCTGCTGACAAGATTTGGACTTTACCTGCTGCGGATGGCGCGGCTGATGAAGTTTTAAAAACTGATGGTTCAGGTAATTTAAGTTGGGGTACAGGTGGTGGTGGTGGTTCAACTATAACAGCGACAGCTAGTGGAACCATTGCAGCAAACGCCGCAGTTAATGTAAAATCTGATGGAAAAGTACAAGCAGTAACAGCAGTAACAGCAGGAACTACAGAAAGTTTAGCTGGAGCAACAGATCCAAACGAGGAATGGCATAGAACAAGATGGACATATGACACCGAACAGAAAAAAATAATTCATTGGTGGCGTGACGAAGCTAGCGGAGATTTTGAATGTAGAGTCGGTACACCTTCAGGTACAGCTTCATCTGCTAGTGTCAGTTGGAGTAGTATCATAGATACAGGATTCAATATAGTCCACTTTTATGCCTATTTTGATCCTCAATCTAAAAGACATTTAATCGTATATCACGATAGTAGTAATATAAAAGTTAGGGCTATTCAGTTAAATAGTAACGGTACTTTGACTGTTGGATCTGAGTATCAATTTGCTAGTAATGCCAACAATGGAGGTCAAGTAGTAACTGCAACTAGAGCATATGGAACTAGTGGACCAAGTTCTACTAGGGCGATTCTTATAGTTTATCGATACAATAGCGGCAGTCGGAGACCTTATTTTGGATTCTGTAAAGTAAATACAGACAATACAATAACGAATATTGGTTCTGACAACCAAATGCCAAGCCAGAATAGTAGTTCTTGGGGTAATTATGAAAGCAGATGGGATCATAATAACGAAGTAGCAGTCTTTGTCGCTACAAATGGTGCAAACGATCAACTACGAATGTCTTGGCATCGTGGAAAATATGACGACCAAAAAGGTGCTACTAATGTACATACAGGTGCTTACAACGGTATACCTATACCAATTGATGAAAGTAATGCAATAGGTGTTTGTTATCGAGATACTAGTGATTCAGGTAAATTAAAACTAAAGATAGGTACTTGGAGTACTTCATCAGGTGATGAAGCAGCAACAGTTAGTTTTAGTAGTGCATATGAGCTTACAGGTACAGCCGCAACTGTTGGAAGTGGTGTGGGAAGATGGGTTACGAGAGATGAAGAAACAGGCAGATACTACTTTGCTTATACCAAAACCTCTGATTCTAAGAGTTATTTGAAATATTTTACTGTTAATTCAAGTAATTCAGTAACGGTAGAAAGTGGAGATGGACTGCTAATAAAAGATAATGATATGTTCAAAGGGGCTGAAGTGATATACACTGAAGATCTTAAACAAATGATGGTTGGATGTGTTATAGATACTAATTCAAGTGATTATGAATCAGCCGCTTATATTGCTTACGGTGATACAACTTCAGCAACTAACGGTAATTTTATAGGTTTCTCAAGTGCTGCTTACTCTGATGGAGATACTGCAACAATTAATGTAGTTGGTAATACAACGACCCAATCATCATTAACTCCAGGAAATACATATTATGTTCAACATAATGGATCATTATCTACTACTGCAGCAGTTCCAAGTATAGTAGCTGGTAAAGCTCTTACAACAACTAGTTTGTTAATTAAAGGCTAGTGGAAATACCATCCATCAATTTAGGACGAGGTAAACTTCCAAATGCTTTAGATATGCCTAGCATACCTTTAAAGCAGCCAACAGCAGAAATGCCAGTTTTTCCAACGATTGTCATTCCTCCTCAAAACTTGGAAGCCCCTAAGGGAGTAAAGATGGAAGAAGCACCTAGCGAAAAAGAAGAGACAGAAAGTGCTAAAACTGAGCAACCTACTCTTCGTATACCTGTTGTAAAATTAGATTTACCTTTACCTACAGCTGCGGTAGTCACAACGGCTACTTATGCAGCTGTAGCCGCTGTTGCCACTACAACTCTCGCTACTCCTTTGTTTGATAAAATTAAAAAACAAATACAAAAATTCCTACAGAAAAAAGTAGATAAATGGAAGGAAAACCGCCAGAAGAAAAAAAAGGATTCCTCGGAAAGCTGAAAGATGCTGCTGAGGATCAAGAGCATCAGATACAAATTCTTGGAACTTTTGTCCGTTTAGGTGTTGTAGTTTGGAGTGGTTTTATAATCACAATGAACTACGTAGAAATACCTATGGTCAAGAAATCTGGGAATAGCGATATCACGTTCGTTGCCAGTGTGTTTACGGGAGCACTTGCCACTTTTGGCTTGACCACTGGGAATAATAATAAAGGAAAAGGTGGTCCCGTGAATTGTCCAATGGCAAACAAAGAAAAACCTAAAGCATGAACAAGTTATGGCTTTTGCCGTTGTTACTACTAACACCAACTGTCGTAAGAGCAGAGCTAGTCCAACCCAACTTTACTCAGGGTTCGATGAACAGCACTACCACGACAACTCAAGAAATAACAGAAGAAATCACTACTACAACCTATGGAGCAGCGTTAAACAAGTGGTCGGGAGACAATATCACCCACACTTCAGCAAGCTCTGGAGGCTTAGTAGACAGCGATTCAATCTTTACAATTCATACAGCTGGAAGCGACTTCTCACTCGAAGTAGTGTCAAGAGCAGCAAGCCAGATAATCGAACTAACAGAGGTCGAAAGAACTATCGAAACGGACTCTACTACTGTCTCCTTGTCAGTCTTTTCGCAATAGCACCTGCTAAAGCGTCAGACCCAGAGACTACAAATGTGTCTAATCCCGTTGCAGCAGCGACTGGAAATGTGACAAACCAAGCGGTTCAATTCCAGAACAATGGTGCTCCTTCAAGGCAGCACTACGGTTCTGGGGTGTCCTGTAACGGTGCTACGATGACGTTCAGTCCGTTCTACATGGGGAATCATACGGTTCCCTTTGATGAAAATATGAACCAGAGAACCTATACAATAGCAGAAAACTGGGGAGGACAGATTAATTTCATGTTCCCTTTAGATGTATCAGGTTTACGTCAATGCAGGCGTAATGCTAAACGCATTGAAGAAAAGATGAGGCTTGACTATGAGTTAACCCGTGTGTTGAGATGTGCTGAACTACAGCGCAAAGGATTCATGTTAGCTGAAGGTACTCGTGTACATGATATGTGTAACGATGTAGTTCCTATAGTTGAGTATCAGGCAAAGAAAAAAGCTGCTGTTAAAGAATATTTAAAAACAAAATGTACTCCTAAAGACAAGAAATATCCTTGGAGTGAGCAGGAGTACGAATGTCCACCCAAACCTACTAATGACAAATGATTCTACTAATTAAGCCAATATTAATGGCTTTTGCTACTTCCGATTCTGTAAAGAAACTACTTATTGATATTCTACGCAAGTTAGTGTCAACTACTGATAATATTGTTGATGATAAGGCTGTAGATTTTATTGAACAGCAGTTATTTACAAATAAAAAAGTTTTAACATAATGGATAAACGAGCCACAGAGGATCAGTTTAATGCATTGCATAATCTTGTGACTGTAGAACTGATTGACCGTATCAAATCTGGCGAAGCTACCACAGCAGACCTTAAAGCTGCTACGGACTGGTTATATAAGAATGACATCACTGGTATTGGTTTTGATGAATCACCTTTGGGTAAATTAGCAGACCTAATGCCTAAGGTAGATTTTGAAGCTGTACAGAAAGCGGTGCATAGATAATGGCTCCAAAAGCAATGCCCCGTAGCAAGCTGAAACGAAGCGCACGGAATTATAGAGATAATCCCGCTTCTAAGGCAAAGAAAAATGCAGCACAACGTAAAAGGAATAAAACTACTGCAAATAAGAATTATCGTGCAGAACTGAACCGTGCCAGACGTAAGGATGGTAACTACGGTAAAGGTGGAAAAGACTACTCGCATACCCGAAAAGGTAGCTTAGTACGGGAAGACCCATCGACAAACAGAGCACGAAATCGCAGTAAAAAATGACACCAATACTTCCAACTTCTGAACACTATCTTATCAATCTTTTAGCTATGCAGTCAGCTGAAGCAAAGCGGCTATGGAGAAAAGCTATTAAAGAGGCAAACAATTATGAATGTATTTATTGTGGACAACGCCATCGAGAACATGATCTTACCATTGACCATGTACATCCCAGACGTTTGGGAGGTACTGATGTTACTAGGAACTGTGTTCCCGCTTGTCGCAAATGTAATCAGAATAAAGGAAGTCAACTCTGGTTAGACTGGTTTAGGGATAATTTCCCACCAGATCCTTTTAGAGAACAACGAATTTTAACTTGGATAGAGTAATGGCATTTAAAACTAAAACATGGGAACTACCTGAAGGAGCTGGTCAAGGACCAAGACCTAAAACACCTTTACCAAAAAACCCTTTCCCGTCAGGTGGTGGGATGAAAGCTAAAACGCTTAAAGGTAAGTTTGGTAAACCATTTACCGTATGAAGAAAAAACATAAGACAATATATGATCAGCTAAGGGAGGACTTTAGGTTCTTCCTTACAGCTGTGTGGACACACTTAGACCTACCACAACCTACCAGAGCACAACTCTGTATTGCTGAATATTTACAACATGGACCCAAGAGACTCCAAATTCAAGCTTTTCGAGGTGTTGGTAAATCTTGGATTACTGCGGCTTTTGTTCTTTGGACGTTATATAACGACCCGAATAAGAAGATCATGGTTGTATCGGCTTCTAAGGATAGAGCCGACTCATTCTCAATCTTCTGTCAACGATTAATACTGGAAGTCCCTTGGATGAGCCAGTTAAAACCTAAGAATGATGACCAAAGATGGTCAAGAGTATCCTTTGATGTAGGGCCAGCTGCACCTCACCAAGCACCTTCAGTTAAGTCTGTGGGTATTACAGGTCAGTTAACGGGAAGCCGTGCTGATTTAATGGTATTAGATGATGTAGAAGTCCCTAATAACAGTATGACCGAGTTACAACGTGAAAAATTACTTCAACTTGTTACTGAGTGTGAGTCTATTCTCACTCCTAAGCCTGATTCTCGCATCATGTTCCTTGGAACTCCTCAGACTACTTTTACCGTCTATAACAAGCTCCGAGAGCGTAACTATAAGCCATTTGTATGGCCTGCTAGATACCCTCGAAAGGTGGCTATGTATGATGGTTTACTCGCACCACAACTTGCAGATGACTTAGACAATGAAACAGATCTCGCTTGGAAGCCAACGGATACAAGATTTCTTGAAGAGGATCTCTTGGAGCGTGAGAGTGCTATGGGTCGTAGTAACTTTATGTTACAGTTTATGTTGGATACTTCTCTCTCTGATGCTGAGAAGTTTCCTCTCAAGTTTGCCGATCTCATCGTTACTCCCGTCAATCCGACCCACGCACCAGAAAACATAATATGGTGCTCTGATCCTGATAATATCCTTAAAGACCTGCCCTGTGTAGGACTCCCAGGAGACTATTATTACAAACCAATGCAGACTCAGGGGGAGTGGCAACCATATAGTGAAACTATCTGCTCCGTAGACCCCTCTGGAAGAGGCTCAGATGAGACTGTAGCCTGCTTCATTTCCCAGTTGAATGGGATAATGTATTTACATGAAATCTACGCCTCTACAGACGGTTATTCAGACAATACATTATTAGACATCCTTAAACTTTGTAGAAAGTATAAAGCCTCCACTCTACTCATTGAGAGTAACTTTGGAGATGGAATAGTATCAGAGCTATTCCGTAAACATTGTATCAACACTAAAACACTAATTAACATAGAGGAAACTAGAGCTAATGTCCGTAAAGAAGATCGCATCATTGACAGTCTTGAGCCTTGCTTTAATCAGCACAGGCTGGTTGTTGACCCCAAGGTTATTAAGTGGGATTATGAATCGGGTGCTGAGAGGCCAACTGAAACTAGATTCCAATATATGCTTGGATACCAAGTCTCCCGCATGTGCAGGGAAAAAGGGGCCGTTAAACACGATGACAGAATCGATTCCCTTGCCCAGGGGGTTAAATGGTTCACCGATGCCCTCGCTATCTCAGCCAAAGATGCCATAAAGACAAGAAGAGATCAAGAGTGGTTGGATTTAGAACAAGAGTGGCAAGACAATCCTCAAGCAGCTGCTAATCATATGGTGTTCGGAATGAACCTCCAACAAAGACAAGAAGCAAGAGGAAAGACAACAGGGAAGCCCTTGCCTACTTGGATTTAGAGCAACCACACCATTATACACGGGGAAGTGGTGCGTCCCGTGTGTGGAAACAGCGGTCAAAGAAGGGGGAGATTGTTTTTCTCCCCTTTCGCCTATCGTAATAACTCTACGATCCTTTTGAAACTATCCCTCCTCTACACCTTGAATACCTTTAAAAAGATCTTAACAATTATCCTCCTATTAAGAATAATAGGTCCACTAAGTCTTGCTATCTATACTATATATGCAAATACTCAACACCGTGATAACCATTCTATTTGTAGTGGAAGTGGTTGTACTTCTCTCCACATTTCGGGGGGCTAAGTAGGGTGTCTTTAATTTTGGTATAATTTTCTGTTGGGTATTAAGAACGTTGGGGGTACTGACTACCCCCCGAAGGGGTACATTTGTACTAGTAGTGGTACATTAGTACTACTCCCGAGAGGTAGTGATACATATGTTCTACTACCACACGGGGATAAGTATTTCTACCTACGTCTACCACCAGGTAGTGATACAGATGTACTACCTTGCGGGGGATTAAGTAAATATACTTATTGACATCTGTATGTTCAAATGCTCACACCATTTATAGGTATAAATACTCAAGGATTGACATCCCCGAAAAGTACGCTTTAATAGTTATATAACAAATTATTAATTTATGTAACAAAACACCACACTAGTACAAATATACTAATAAGTATTAATACTTATAGTACAAACATACTATAGTACAAACGTACTAGTAGTACAAATGTACTATAATACAAATGTACTATTAGTACAAATGTACTACAATACAAATGTACTAGTTCTCGTCATTAGTACACGTGTACTGCCACCATCATCAACGTGCCTAGCTAATAGGTATTAATACTCAAATCAAAATCATCCTGATTAAATAAGTATTTTTACTCATGCACTACCCAAGGATTAATGGCAAT
>VTLG01007017.1_pt1 | contig 33449 bp, 16 predicted proteins | sample 4694571 | NCBI WGS metagenome assembly VTLG01 (sample SAMN12604809, study PRJNA352737) | marine metagenome | biome: ENVO:00000447; feature: ENVO:00000209|ENVO:00000569|ENVO:01000036; material: ENVO:00002151; isolation source: viral sequences binned using virsorter ...
TAGGTGGACCAGGTAGGGTTATCTACAAACATACATGGGAAGAAGATAGTTATTGACATATACATATAATTACTCTATAATTGAATTGAAGGTATTACACAGTTATGGCAAAAGGATTTACTGTTAAGGCAGCAGCACCCAAAGCAAAAGCACCTGATTGGGACTATGATGCAATCAAGGAAAGAATGAAAGGTAAGACAATAGTTTTTTGTTTACCAGGTAGAGGATGTAGTTATATCTTTTTAAAGAATTTTGTACAGTTATGTTTTGACATGGTACAGAATGGAATGTCTATTCAGATTAGTCAAGACTATTCCTCTATGGTTAACTTTGCTAGATGTAAGGTATTAGGTGCTAATGTTCTCAGAGGACCTAAGCAGATTCCTTGGGATGGTAAACTTACATATGACTATCAGTTATGGATTGACTCTGATATTGTCTTTAACACAGAAAAGTTCTGGCAACTCTGTGATATGGCAGTACCAGCAGAAGGAGATGAAAAGAGAATTAGTGCAGGATGGTATGCTACTGAAGATGGCACAACTACCTCAGTTGCTCACTGGTTAGAGGAAGATGATTTCAGAAAGAATGGTGGAGTGATGAATCATGAAACTGTTGAGACTATGAGTAAGCGCAAGAAACCTTTCACAGTTGATTACACTGGATTTGGTTGGGTACTAATTAAGAAGGGTGTCTTTGAGAATCTTCCTTATCCTTGGTTTGCTCCTAAGATGCAAGTCTTTGAATCTGGGGCAGTACAAGACATGTGTGGTGAGGATGTCTCATTCTGCTTAGATGCTATTGAAGCTGGGGATGATATATGGTGTGACCCTCGTATTAGGGTGGGTCATGAAAAACAAAGAGTTATCTAGGAGACCTCTAATGACACTATCAAAACAAGTAGAAGCCTCTTTAGATGAGGCAGTTGCATCTTTAAGGAATGCTCTTTCCTTTGCAGCAAGAACAGAAGAACCTTATATTAGCAAACACATTGCTGATGTAATGTTTCAAATAGAGAATCTTAAGAATGTAAGTAACGTTCTAGCGATCTCTGACAAAATTATGAAAGATCTGGAGGATCAAAACTAATGCCAGTCAAAAAATCTCTCTCTGGTGGTGATTATGTAGAAACCATACCTAAAAAGACTTACCAAGGAAGGGGAAAACACACTAAGTATGCTGCTACTAGTGCCAATAAACCCAAAAAAAGGTATAGAGGACAAGGAAGATAGCAAAAGAGACCTTAGGGTCTCTTTTTTTGCGTAAAAACCCTCATAAATAACTTATATTTACCGTTGTTTCATGCCTGTAGAAAGGATTAGTAAAGGATTTAGAGACATTAGCATGTCTTTTAAGACAAATCCTATCACTAATGACGTTATTGGTGTCAATAATGACATTGCAATCTCACGTTCTATTAGAAATTTAGTTCTTACTACACCAGGAGAACGTTTTTTTAACCCTGATTTGGGTTCTAGAGTGAGTCAATCACTATTTGAGAACATCGATGAGATTTCTGCAGCATCTATTAGGGATGAAATTGAAGAAACTATCATTAGATATGAACCAAGAGTAAAATTACAAGATGTAAAGGCAATTCCTAACTATGATGAAAACTCTTTTGATGTAACTATTACCTACGACATCATTGGAATTGAGGCTCTTCCTCAACAATTAAACTTTGCACTACAGCAGACTAGATAAATGGCATTAGTAAACTTTACAGATCTTGATTTCGATCAAATAAAAACATCCTTAACGGATTATTTGAGAGAAAATTCCAATTTTACTGATTATGATTTTGAAGGATCTAATCTTTCTAACATAATTGATGTATTGGCATACAATACTTACATTTCTTCCTACAATGCTAACATGGTTAGCAATGAGGTTTTCATAGATAGTGCTACTTTAAGGGAAAATGTAGTAGCATTAGCAAGAAATATTGGATATACTCCCAGATCTAGGACTGCTGCAAAGGCAATAATTTCATTTTACGTAGATACAACTGGTTTTACTACTAAACCTGTCACTTTAACCCTTAAAAAGGGTATAGTTGCTACTTCATCATCAGTATTTGGGTCAGAAAGTTACTCTTTTTCCATTCCGAGTGACATAACTGTACCTGTGGTTGATGGAATTGCTACTTTTAGTAATGTTACGATCTATGAAGGCACATTTTTAACCTCAAATTTCACTGTTTCTTCAAATACACCTGCTCCTCCTTCAAGATATATCTTAGAAAATGAGCATATTGACACTTCTACACTAGAAGTTACTGTAAGAGACACAGAAGCTAGTACTTCTTCTAAAAAATATGTATTTTCTGATACATTATTAGAAGTTACCTCCACTTCTAGGGTATATTTCCTTCAAGAAATAGAAGATCAGAGATATGAGCTCATTTTTGGTGATGGAATCTTTGGAGAAAAGTTAAAAGCACTTAATTATATTGAAGTTTCCTATATTACTAGTAGCGGAAAGGATGGAAATGGAATTTCTTCCTTTAGTTTTAATGGAAGAATTGGAGATAACAATAATAACCTTGTAAGTTCTGGAATTTCACTATTTTCTACTGTAAATGAGTCTGTAGGAGGTAAAGAAATTGAATCTGTAGACTCTGTAAAGCGTTTTGCACCTAAAATTTACTCAGCATACAACAGAGCAGTGACTGCTGGTGATTATGAGGCATTAATTCCTAAAATTTACCCAGAAACTGAGTCAGTTTCAGTTTTTGGAGGTGAAGAATTAAGTCCCCCTCAATATGGAAAGGTTTTTATCACAATAAAACCATTTTATGGACCTTATGTACCAGATTCTATTAAAAATAACCTTAATACTATGTTAAGGAAGTATTCTGTTGCTGGAATAGTTACAGAAATTCAAGATTTGAAATATTTGTATGTTGAAGTAGATGTAAATGCATATTATAACCCAAATTTAGCATCTGATAGTGCTGCAGTAAAAACTGTTGTTTTAAATAACATCACTAGGTATGCAGATTCAGAAGATATGAATAGATATGGAGCAAAATTCAAATATAGTAAATTCCAAGGAATAGTAGACAATAGTAATGAGTCAATAACTTCTAATATCACTAAAGTTCAAATTAGAAGAGATATGAAACCTTTATTAAATCAAAATGCTGAATATGAGCTTTGTTTTGGTAATCCATTTTATATAAAAGATGCTACTAATGGATATAATATTAGATCTTCAGGATTTAATATATTTGGAGTAGCAGAAACTGTTTATTTGGCAGACCAACCTACTAGTGACAAAGAAGGTACTCTATTTCTATTTAAATTAGTATCTGCCAATGCTCCTATTATTGTAGCAGGTAATATAGGTACTATTGATTATGAAAGAGCTGAAATAATGATTGATTCTATTAATATTACAGGAACTTCTAAAACTGTTCAAGATGTTCCAATTATAGAAGTTTCTGCATGTCCAAAATCAAATGATATTATAGGATTACAAGATTTATACTTACAATTAGATGTAACAAACAGCACTGTGGATATGGTATCAGATAGTATCACTTCTGGTGAAAATTCTGCAGGTACTCTTTATACAGCTACATCAAGTTATAGTGGTGATAAAATAGCAAGGTTGGCAGATAATGAATCTGTTGTAAATACTACCCTTACTTCCTCAGATACATATATCTTAGGGTCTCCTAATACATTACCATATTAATTCATCCCATAAGGATAAATGTCAGAAAATACAAGAGTCAAAATTAGTGCAGTCGTTAAAAATCAGCTTCCTGATTTTATAAAGGCTGATTTTCCCCTTGCTGGAGATTTTTTAGCACAATATTATACTGCTCTAGAGGGACAAGGTGCTACACTAGACATTCTTCAAAATATTGACAAATATGTTAAAGTTGATGAATTAACTGATCTTATAGAAAGTACAAAACTTTCTAATAAGGTAGGAATTGCTGATAATACTATAACTGTAGATTCTACTACTGGATTTCCTGAATCTTATGGATTACTTGAAATAGATTCTGAGATTATTACATATACTGGTATTACTACTAATACTTTTACTGGATGCTCACGTGGATTTAGTGGAATTACTTCATATAGAGATCCCAATGTACCAGATGAGTTAGTTTTTACTAATTCTGGCATTTCTACTCATTCTTCAGGTACTGTAGTTAATAATTTAAGTATTAGATTTTTAGAAGAATTTTTTAAGAAGGTTAAAAAACAAGTTTCTCCTGGATTTGAGGAGAGAAAGTTAGATGATGATATCAATAAGAGATTATTCTTAAAACAATCAAAAGATTTCTATTCTTCTAAAGGAACAGATAGATCTTTTGAAATTTTATTTAAAGCTTTATATGGAGAAGATGTAGATGTAATTAAACCAAGAGATTTTCTCTTTATTCCTTCTAATTCAAATTATAAAATTTCAAAACAAATAGTAGTAGAAGCTATAGATGGAGATCCAGAAGATCTTATTAATAGAAATTTATTTCAGGATAATGTAGATGGATTTCCTAAAGCTACAGGTGCTATTAATAATGTAGAAAAAATTGTAAGAGCTGATAAAACATATTATAGAATGAGTCTGGATTATACTCCAGGAACTACTTCTTCTACTAGTGGAGAATTTTCCATTCATCCAAATACTAAATTAGTAGATCCTATTTCTATCGGATCCAGTGTTATGAGTGTAGACTCAACAGTTGGATTTGGAACTACAGGTACTTTAGTTGCTCGTTTTGCTGATGGTACTTCTAATACTATAAAATATACTTCAAAATCATTAAATCAGTTTTTTGGATGTTCTGGTGTAGATAATAATATTGCAGCAACTCAAGATATAGTAGTAAATTCACATGCATATGGATATAGTGGAGTTGGAACAGCAAATGTAGTAAAAGTTAGAGTAACAGGAGTTCTTTCTAATTTAGATACTGATTTTGAATCAAATTATTTAAGTGAAATTGGTGATGTTATAGAACCTAAAGGTTTGGGTTCAAATACTAATAATCCTATTCTTAAAACTTTATTTTCTAATATTTCCACTACCTATGATATAGAAAGTATTGAATTAGTTGACGAATCTAACTTTACATATAAACTTACACTTTTTGATAATCATGATTTTATTATAGGAGATAATGCTCTTATTAACACTATAAATTGTTCTATTATTTCTTTAATAAGTTCTAAAGAAGTATTAATGAAAGGTGCTGGACGATTATCAGAAAATACAGAATATAGAATTCAAAGATTAATATCTAAAGCTAATTTATCCAATTATTCAGATGCTAACATTTATACTACAAATGTTCAAAATTCTTATTTGAATGAAAGGAGAAATGAAACTATTATAGCTTCTCCATCTATTCCAAATTATTTTAATCAGTCTTTAGATATTAGAGATACAGATCTTGTATTTTCTGGAGTTTTTAGTGATAGTACTGAAATTACTATACCTAATCATGGATTAATTACTGGAGAAAAAGTAACTTATGTTGGGAAAGGTGATGATAATAAGTTGGATATAACAGAAGATGAATATTTCATAAAAAAGGTTGATATTAATACTATAAAACTTTCTAGAAGTAATGCAAATATTTCTAATGATAACTATGTTTCTTTTTCTGGAACAGTTTCTGATAATGTATTAGAAATATCAGAATTTGCTAAAAAGAGTATAAGATCTCAAAAATTATTGAGAAAAATTCAAACTCCTACTTCATCCACTATTTCCAATTCTACACAATCAGGAAAAACTGGTATTTTGGTAAATGGAGTTGAAATACTTAATTATAAGTCTAATGATGTAGTTTATTATGGACCTTTGGATGAAATTTCTGTTTTAAGTGAAGGAAGTGAGTATGATATAGTTAATCCTCCTATAGTATCAGTTTCCGATCAAACTGGTATTGGAGTATCTGCTTTTTGTGAGGTACAAGGAACTATAGAAAGAATTGATGTTATTGATGGTGGATTTGACTATTTAACAACTCCAACTTTAAAAATAACAGGTGGAAATGGAAAAGGATGTATAGCAAACGCTAATTTAGTTCTTAAAGATCATTCTGTTGAATTTAATACTATAAAGACAGCAGGTTTGGTTGATATTACTAGTAATACTATTGGATTCTCTACTTATCATAAATTTAGAGATGCTGAGTTAGTTTCTTATAATACAGAAGGGCAAACTGCTATAGCTGGTTTAACTACTAATGCTTCTTATTTTTGTTGTGTAAAAGATGCTACTACAGTTTCTTTACATAAGAATTATCAGGATGCTATAGCTGGAATTTCTACAGTTGACTTAACTAACTATGGAGCTGGTATTCATGAATTAAAATGCCAATCTCAAAAGAGAATTATTAGTTCTGTAAGTATTGGAAATAGTGGATCAGGTTATACTAATAAATTAACCTCCATTACTTCTGTTGGAATTAATACAGCAACTAATACTATTAATATTAAAAATCATGGTTATAAAACTGGAGAAAAAATAAGATATGATACTAAAGGAACTAGTGTTATTGGACTCGCTACTTTAACTGATTATTATGTAACAGAAGTTAGTGGAGATGCTTTCAGATTATCTTCTGTTGGTGTAGGAAGTACAGCAGCTAATTTTTACTTTAAAAATAAAAAATATATTGAATTAAAATCAGGTGGATCTGGAATTCATGAATTTAATTATCCACCCATTAGGGTAGAAGTATCTGGACATATTGGAGTTTCTACTTTCTCTGGACAAGATTTTAATGCTTCTTTAAGACCAGCAGGAAGAGGGTCTATTAAGTCGGTATATGTAGCTGATGGTGGTCAAGGATATGGATCTGCTGATATTATTAATTATAATAAGCAGCCAGAATTTACTTTAAAGAGTGGAAAAAATGCTCAATTATATCCTATAGTATCTGTAGGTGGAAAAATAACAGAAGTATTAGTTTTAAATGCTGGTACTGAGTATAATTCAGCACCAGAATTAAAAATTACTGGAGAGGGTACAGGATGTATTATTACTCCTATATTGAAGAATGGATCTATAGATTCAGTTAATATAGTTCATAGTGGAATTGGTTATACTTCAACATCAGCAAAAATAGAAATAACTCCTAATGGAAAAGAGTGTAAATTATATTCTAACCCTAAAACATGGACTATTAATACTTTTGAAAGACTACTTCAGAATGATCAAATTACAACTGATGATGGAGTTATTAGTAAAGGATTAAATCCAGATTATGAATTACAATATACTCATTTATATGCTCCAAGAAAATTGAGGCAATCTACATATGTTAAAAAATCTGTAGGTGATAAAGAAGTATTTGTAGCTGATTTATCATTAGAAAATGATATAGAACAAGATTCTGGAACTCATTCTCCTATTATTGGATGGGCTTATGATGGATCTCCAATTTATGGTCCATATGGATATTCCACTAATTCTGGAGGTTCTTTAAAGATTCTTCAATCTGGATATTCTGTTTCTATATCTTCATATAGACCTAATCCTTTGACAGTAAACGGAGAGAAAATATATCCAGATGGTTTCTTTGTAGAGGATTATGCTTTTACTCCAGATAAAGATTTGGATGAACATAATGGTAGATTCTGTAAAACTCCAGAATATCCTAATGGAGTTTATGCATATTTTTCTACTATTAATCCAGATGTAAAAGATTCTGAAGGATCATTTAAAAATTATAGAAGACCTCAATTTCCTTATTTTATAGGTAATTCATATAAGCATCAACCTATAGATTTTAATTTCCTTATAGCATCAAATCAAGATGATATTGATATAAATGATACAGATTTAATTAGAAACACTCGTCCTTATAATTTCTTATTTAAGAAAACTGCTTATGATTTTTTAGTCAATCCTAATGATATTAATCAACAAAAAACATTCATCACAGATACTACAGAAGGATCAATAGATTCTGTAGGAATTGTTACTGGAGGAGCTGATTATAAAGTTCGTGATATGATATTCTTTGATAATGAAGGTTCTAGTGGATATCAAGCTAAAGCTGGAGTAAGTTTAATTGAAGGGAAAACTATAAATTCAATTAGTATTGCTAATACTACATTTAATGATGTAGAATTTATTTCTACTCCAGATAGCAGCTCATATGTAGGGTATACTACGATACCTCATAATTTTTATGAAACAGAATGGGCTATTATTACAGGATTAAGTACAGATGGTTTTGTTAATAATCAACCTCAATCTGTAGGAATAAAAACCGAAAAATTTAAGTTATTTACTGAAGTATCTGGTATTTCTACTACTGGTATTGTTACTTTCTTTAATTTAGTTGGAGATTTAGATCCTTTCTCTATAAGAGAAAATGATATTTTAGGAATAGGAACTGAACAAGTTAAAGTATTAAACGTAGATCCAGAATTATCTAGAGTTAGAGTTCTAAGGCAATATGATTCTACAGTAGGATCTTCTCATACTGCAAATTCTCTAGTATCAGCAAAACCAAGAACTATTAGTTTTGGTCCTATTGGTGGAGGAGATATATCTAATTATAGACTTAATAAAGAATTATATTTTAATCCTAAAGAATCTGTAGCATTAGGAAATGTATCTGGTGTTGGTATTGGATCTACTTTATTCTTCTCCAATCCAGGAACTGGTATTAGTGAAATATTCATTCCTACAAAATCAATTTATATTAAAAATCATGGTTTAAAATCTGGTGATTCTTTAACTTATAGAACAAATGATGGAACTGCTCTAGGGGTTTCTACTGATGGAACTATGATATTTACTTTGGCACAAGGTTCCACTGTATATGCTTCACCATTAACTAAAGATATAATTGGTATTTCTACTGCTAGAGTTGGTTTAGGTGCTACTGGAGCATATATTGGAATTAATAGTACTACTAATATTAGTACTTTATATTTTACTGGAATTGGTACTGGATTGTACCATAGTTTTAAAACAAATTATACAAATGTTTTAAGTGGTAAAGTTAATAGATCTTTAGCTACAGTTGCTACTGCTGCAACTCATGGATTAAAAGCTAAGGATGTTGTATCTTTAGATGTTCTTCCAGGAATTAGTACTACTATAGTAGTAGCATATAATGATTATAATAGAAGGTTAGTTATAGATCCTAGAACATTTACTTCTGGTAATGTTAATACTTCTGATAATACTATAACTATTTCTAGACATGGTTATGAAAGTGGTCAAAAAGTTATTCACACTGCAGATACTTCTTCTGGTGGATTAGTTGATAATGGAATATATTATGTTTATGTTGTAGATATAGATAGAATTAAATTATGTGTTGATTATTATCAAGCAGTTGATATAACTCCGACAATTGTTAGTATTACAAGTGCTTCTGCTGGAACAATTTCTCCAATCAATCCTAATATTAGTTTAGAAAAAGATCAAAAAATAGTATTTGATCTTTCAAATTCTTCATTGGCATTTACTAATAATGATGTTTCGTATAGTGCTTTTGATTTTAATCTTTATTCTGATAAAAATCTAGATAATCTTTTCTTTACTTCAGGAGAAACTGATGATTTTAATATCAGTAAAACTGGAAGAATTGGCATAGATGCTACTGCTACTTTAACAATTAAAAATGTAGAAGAAATTAGTGAAGATTTATATTATAATTTGACTCCTATTAATGAAGTTCTTAATTCTGATGTTAAAAAGGAGATTATTAGAGATGACATAAACAATTACAATTCTAATAGCATTTCATGGGATTTTAATCCTTTAAGTGGATCTCATTCTTTAGTTGGAGTAGGAACTACTACTTTCTTATTCTCTGTAGAAGATATACCTCAAAAACTTGAATATGTTGCAGCAGATGGCGATTTTTCATATGTTACAAATTCTTTAAATGCTCAAGGACCTATTAATACAGTAACTATCTTATCTCAAGGAAAGAGATATAAAACTCTTCCTGGTATTAGTACTATTACTTCTATTTTTGGAAAAGGAGCAGTTTTAAATCCAAAGAGTAGTAATATTGGAAGAATTTCTGCTGTAGATATTAAAAATATAGGTTTTGATTATTCTGCAGATAAGACGTTAAGACCTGAAGCTCTGATTCCACAATTAATAGAAGTAGATGCTCTTAGCTCTTTAAAAAGCGTTGGAATTTCTTCAGTAGGTAAAAATTATCTAGATTCTCCTGGATTAGTAGTTTTAGATGGATTAACTAATAAAATAGTTAGAGATATAGATTTAGATTATGAATTAGGTGATGATGAAGTTACTATTCTTAGGAATAGTAAAATTTTAAATAATGCTACTCCTACTATACTTCCTATTAGTAATTCAAATGGAATTAGTATTAATAATATTGATTATGATAGCGGGAACAATAATGTAACTGTAACTATTGGTGCTAGTTTTAGTGATGCTGCTGATTATCCATTTGAAGTGGGTAAGAAAGTAATGATAGAAGGGGTAAGTGTTGGAGTTGGAAGCACTGGAAAGGGTTATAATAGTGAGGGTTATAATTATACTCTCTTTGAAATTTTAGAAACAGATCCTAATATTGGAGGGGCTTTAGGTACTGTAAGATATAGTTTGAATAATATTCTAGGGGAAGGTGAAGTTCCAGGAGCATTTAAATCATCTCTTTCTTCTGGTAAACTTATTCCTCAAGAATATTTCCCAATTTTCGATATTAAAATAGAAGATAATAAATTTGAAGTGGGAGAAATTTTAGTTTCTGGAAATAAAGTAGGAGTTTTACAATCATGGAATCCTATAAGTGGAACTCTTAAAGTTTCTTCTATTAATGATTTTGTGGCAGGAGAACCCCTTACTGGACAGTCTTCAAAAACTAAATCTACTATTACTAAAGCTACCCAATATAAAGAAATCTATAATATAGATTCTTCTTCAATAACTAATGAAGGGTGGAAAACTAATTCAGGATTTTTAAATGATAATCAGCAAAGAATATTTGATAGTGAGTATTATCAGTATTTCTCATATTCTCTTAAATCTGAAGTACAGTATTCTAAATGGAATGAACCAGTATCTACTTTAAATCATACTTCTGGATTTAAGAAATTTAGTGATTTAATTGTTAGATCTGAAACTGATGTAGGAGTTAATACAACTCAAGATCAAACTAAATTTGAGGTTGTGACTGATTTAATTTCTATTATGGATTTAAATACAGTATTTGATTTTGATCTAGTAAGAGAAAAAACATTAGAAATAGATTCTTCAATAATTTCAGATGAATTAGTTTTTGATTCTAAAATCCTTCAGGATTATAAAGAGTCTATTGGTAATAGGGTATTGACTATTGATGATATTAGTGGAGATTTTAATAATAATGCTAGAACAGATGCATTTATGTCTGTTGATAGCTTTACATTAGCAAGTGTAAGATATAGAAAATATCTTACCTTTATTAGGGATAAGAGATATACTAAAGAAAGACAAATACTCTTAGTATCTGCTCTTCATGATGATAGTGGTAATATCTTCCTAAATCAGTATGGTAGAGTTGAGACTAACACTGACCTTGGTGAATTTGGTGGGGATTTGGGTTCCTATGATATGGATATTGCTGGTGATGATGGAAGATTACTATTCTATCCTAAGAAATTTAAATATAATAATTATGATGTTTCTAATGTTGCATTTAATATTTCAGACAGTGTTGCTGGCGTAGGTTCTACTGGATTAGGTGGAATTGTTAATATTACTAGTAGCACTACAACTATACCTTTAGGAATCACTACACAGCATAGTATTGTATCTTTTGCTACTACTTACAGAGGATCTAAGGTATTAGTATCCTATGCTGCTAGTGATGCTTCATATTGGGAACATGATGAGATAACTTTGGTTCATGATGGCACTAATGTAGATATGATTGAGTATGGGCAGTTATCTACTGGTAATGTTGGTAGTGCTTCTGGTGAACCTGGTCTTGGAACATATAGTGCTTATATTGCTGGATCTAGAGTTCATTTAGATCTTCATCCTACTGTATCTACTGCAAGCACATATGTTGCTAATACTGTGCATGTTGACTTTGGAAATGCTTCATCTGCTGGAGTTGGCACTACATCACTAAACACTGCTAATTTAGATTCTAGATATACTGCTATATCTGCTAGTGGTTCCCCATCTGCTACTACAGTAGCACAGTATGAAACTGAAACATTTAATGGTGCTTATTATGTTGTATGTGTAGAAGATACCACTAATAGTCATTATCAGATATCAGAAGTCATCGTAGTAGATGATGGTACTACTTCTTATATAACAGAATATGCTATAAACCAAACTGTAACCAACCTTGGTGATTTTGGTGCTGCTATTTCAGGAGATTATACTACATTAACATTTACTCCTATAGCAAGTGCTAATGTTCAGGTTAGGGTATTCCAAGCTGCTCTAAGACTAGTTGATGAGGCAAATGAGAATACTGAAATAGATTTGACTAATGCTACTATTGATACTGGATTTGGTGCTTATACTGCTACTGAGACTGATGTTAAGAGAGCATTTGATCTTAATCATAGACAACTTCCAATCTTTAAGAGAGACTTTGTAGGAAGTGCTGCTACAACAGTTAATTTAACTGAAGATACTATTACTTTACCTGATCATTATTTTGTTACTGGGGAAGAGTTGTCTTACAGATATACTGGATCTGGTACTACTTCTGCTATTGAAATTACCTCACAATCCATACCTGGGTATGGTACTACAGATAAAATGCCTTCTACAGTATATGCTGTTAAAGTAGATGATACTACACTTAGACTTGCTACTTCTGCTGAGAATGCATTGAAGACTACTCCTACTTATTTGGATATTACTGCTGTAGGTGTTGGAACTTCTCATTCCTTTACTTCTAAGAAGCAAAACTCAAGATGTATATTGAGTATTGATAATGTGGTTCAATCCCCAATAGTTTCTACTGCTGTAACTACTACTATTACTGCTGATGTATCTGCTACTACAGATAAGATTAAACTATCAGGAATAACTTCTATTACTGGTGGTGATATGCTGAAGATTGGTGATGAGATTATGAAGGTAGACTCTGTTGGATTAGGTGCTACCAATGTTCTACTTGTTACTAGACCTTGGATGGGTACACAATCAGGTGTTCATAGTGATGGAACTTTAATTACTAAGGTAGAAGGAAACTATAATATTGTTGATAGTACTGTTAACTTCTTTACTGCTCCTGTTGGATTAACTCCATTATCTACTACTACTAATGAACCAGATGAAAGGGATTGGGTTGGTATAGCAACTCATTCATCCTTTAATGGTAGATCCTTTATGAGATCTGGTATTACTGGTAGTGCTGATGAGCCTTATTCTAAGAATTACATCTTTGATGATATTTCTGGTAATTTTACTGGATTAACCACTCAGTTTACTCTTCAATCAGATGGAAGTAATATAGCAGGATTCTCAACTAATAATGCTCTTATATTAGTTAATCAAATTCCTCAAGGACCACAAAGATATACTGGTGGGGTTCACATTCCAGGAGATTATACTATTATTGAAGGTAGTGTTGGAATTACTAGTATTCAGTTTACAGGATCTATAGCATCAGTTACTTCAGATCCCAATAGTTCTAATGTACCTTTAGGAGGTGTTATTGTTTCTGTTGGTTCTACTGAAGGTTTAGGTTATCAACCATTAGTAGCTGCAGGTGGTACTGCTGTTGTTTCTGGATTGGGTACTATTAGTTCTGTGAGTATAGGAAATAGTGGATCTGGGTATAGAACTGGTATTCAGACAATAGTTAATGTAGGGGTTCAGACATTAAGTACAGGAGCACCTAATATTGAGTTTATTGGTACTGCTGCTATTAGTGGTGGTAATATTGTTAGTATTGCTATTACTAATCCAGGTACTGGTTATACTTCAACTAATCCTCCTACTGTTGTTATAGATGAGCCATTATCTTATGATAATATGCCTCTTTTCTATTGTTCCAATCAATCTGGAGTAGGATCAGAAGCAAGAGCAAATGTAGTTGTTGGTTTGGGTGGAAGTGTGATTGATTTTGAAATTATAAATCAAGGATATGGTTATGGTGAAACTCAGAAGTTAACTATAGGTGTTGGTGGTGCTGTAGGTATTCCAACTGCAGGTGCTGATGAATTTAGAGAATTTCAACTTACAGTTAATGAAACTGTAAGTGATAGTTTTGCTGGATGGACAGTTGGAGACTTCCAAGTTCTTGATACATTGGATTCATTATTCGATGGAAAGACAACTTCCTTTGCATTGAATTTGAATGGAGTACAGCAAACTATTCAGTCTAAGCCAGGATCAAATATAGATGTTGAAGTTGCTATATTAGTATTCATTAATGATATTCTTCAGGTTCCTGATGTTGGATATGAATTTAAAGGTGGTAGTTACATTACCTTTAAAGAAGCACCAAAAAATGGAGATACTTCTAAGATTCTTTTCTATCAAGGAACAGGGTCAGTAGACGTTACTAATGTTGATATCTTAGAAACAGTTAAGAAAGGTGATGAACTTAAATTATATGATCAGGATATTGCCTTAGAAGAAAATAAAAGATCTGTAACTACTATTAATTCATCTGATAGTGTTAATACTAATCTTTATGCTGGTCCTGGTATTACTACTAATGAAAGCTTCCAAAGAGCTGTTACATGGTCTAGACAAACTCAAGATAAGTTTATAGATGGAGAAGCAGTTACTAAGGATAGACCTCATTATGAACCATTGATTTATCCTAATACTAATATTATTCAATCTGTTGGGGTAGGATCTACTGTTATCTTTGTTTCTAATATAAGAACTTTCTTTGATAGTTCAAAAGAAAATTATAGTGGACAAAATGATATTAGAATCATTTCTCAAGATAGTATAGTTGGAGCATCTGCTACTGCCTTTGTTTCTGCTGCTGGAACTGTAACTTCATTTGATATTACCAATCCTGGTGTTGGATATACAATAGCACCATCAGTTTCTATCACTACTCCTATAGGATTAACTACTTCTCAAGGTGCTAGAGCAACTGCTACTATAAGTGGAGTTGGAACTGTAAATGCTATTACAGTTTCTTATGGAGGAACCACTACTGGATTTGCTTATACTAACACTGCTGCTCCATCAGTTCTTATAGGTGAACCTAAGTCAATTGCTTCAATAGAAACTATTAAAGATGTTACTTATAGTGGAGATTTTGGAATTATTTCTGGTATATCTACAACATCTGTTGGTGTAGCATCTACAGGTATAGTATTTGATTTACTTCTTCCAAATGATTCATTATTTAGAAATAGTGCTACTGTAGGAACTGCTCTTACTGTAAGTGGAATATCAACTGGATATTATTTCACAGTCTCTAATTCTAATGTAGGTGCTTCAGTAACTTCTCTATATCAAGATGGTACTGTAGTTGGTATAGGAACATCCTTCTTAGATAATGTCTATGAAGTTGCTCAAGTTTCTATTGCTCAGACTATGGGTATAGGAATTGGATTGACTTACGTTGCACAAGTCACAGTCAGTGTTCAAGATTATAATGGTTTGACTGGACTTGGATATAGTGAATTCTTTGGTGAATATAGTTGGGGTAGAATTGCTACTGCTCCTAGAGGTAATGCAAGAGTATTTACTTCTTATGCAGGTAATAGTGATGGATTAGTTGGTATAACTACTTCTCCTATATTGGAAAGAGTAAATCCTTTACGATACGTAAATTATAACACCTAAATAACTAAAAAAATACGTAAAAATGTCAGCAATTATAACTGATCAACTTAGAATTTTGAATGCGAAGAACTTCGTAGCAACTGCAACTTCTTCAGTTAATTCATATTATTCTTTTGTTGGTTTACCTAATGCTACTAATTATTCATCTACTTGGGAAGCAAATCCTCCTGCTCCTAAAGATAGTTTTGAACAAGAAGATGATTATTGGGATACTATGGTAGCATTGAAGAAGATCACTGCTTCTGATGTGCGTAGAATGATTAATAAAAATACTTGGACATCAGGTATAACTTATGACATGTATCGTGGAGATATTAGTAGAACTAACATAGCTAAGCCTTCTGGGGCAACTAATTTATATGCTGCAAAATATTACGTAGTGAATGAAGATTATAAGGTTTATATTTGTCTTCAAAATGGTACTAATCCTGAAAATACTTCAGGAAGACCTTCTCTAGATCAACCTACCTTTACAGATTTAGAACCAAAGTCAGCTGGAGATAGTGGGGATGGTTATATCTGGAAATATCTTTATACTATTAAACCTAGTGTTATTGCTAAATTTGATTCTACTAATTTTATTCCTGTCCCAGATGATTGGGAAACAAGTACAGATAATTCTTCGGTAAGAGATAATGCTTCTACTAGTGGACAATTAAAAATTATTACTATTACTAATAGAGGAGCAGGTATAGGAACTGCTAATAGAACTTATACTGGTGTTCCTGTAAATGGTGACGGATCTGGAGCTGAAGCAACTATAGTTATTAATAATGATGCTAAAGTTGAATCTGTAAGTGTTTCTAAAGGAGGTTCAGGATATACTTATGGAACTTTAGATTTAGCAACTGGAGGAGTTCCCAGTGGAACTACAGATCCAGTTTTTAATGTAATTATTCCACCTCAAGGAGGTCATGGGGCAGATATTTATAGAGAATTGGGTGCAAGTAATGTTTTAGTATATTCTAAGATTGAAAATGATGTAGAAAATCCAGATTTTGTAACAGGAAACCAAATTGCTAGAATTGGAATTATAGAAAACCCTCAAGCTTATGATTCTACTAATAATTTAGAATTGTCTAAAGCTAGTTCTTTATATGCTTTAAAATTAATAGGAGCAGGATATACTACTGCTACTTTCGATTTGGATGGTCAAGTTACTCAAACTGTTGGGGTAGGTTCTACTGCAGTAGGAAGAGTTGTTTCTTATGATCAAACAACAGGAGTTTTAAAATATTGGCAAGATAAGAGTCTAGTTGGATTTAATACTGATGGATCATTAAAAACTGATCCTACTTATGGATATTCTCTACATTCATTTACAGCTAATCCTACTACTGGAGGAAATGTCAATATTGCTAGTAATGAAGGTACATTAGGTATAGATACTAATTTTGGAACATCAGGTAGTCCTGGTATAAGTACAGTAATAAATAATAGAACATATTACCTTGGCCAGAGTTTTACTCAAGGAATTTCAAATCCTGAAGTTAAAAAATATTCTGGAAATATAATTTATGTTGATAACAGACCCTCTATTACTAGGTCTGCCAATCAAAGAGAAGATATCAAAGTCATTTTGCAATTCTAAAGAATCATGCCACAGGAAACAAATTTAAACGTCGCTCCTTATTTTGACGATTTTAATGCAGATGACCAGTATTATAAAATATTATTTAAACCTGGATTTCCAGTACAAGCTAGAGAATTGACTGGAGTTCAATCTATTCTTCAGAATCAGATTGAAAAGTTTGGTAGTCATGTTTTTAAAGAAGGTAGTTCTGTCACTGGTGGGGGAATTAAATTTTCTAATGCTTATAATTCTATAAAAATACAATCAGTAAATCAGGGATTAGATGTAGAAAAATACTTATATGATCTTCAAGATAAATTTTTAATAGGTAGTGAGTCTGGATTAAAAGTACAAATTAAAGGATATATGACTGATATATATCCTGACAATTCTTATGTTTTATTTGTAAATTATTTAAATAGTGGATCTGATAATAATGCGGAATGTCTTCCTGGTGAAAGTTTACTTTTGGATGGAGAACCTTTTAATACTACTAGGGAGAATATACTATTTCAACCAGGAGAAGCAGTAGCTCAGTTGGTAACTAGTCCTGCATGTAGTTTTATTGGATGTGCAGCTGTTTTATCTGAAGGAATTTATTTTGCAAGAGGACATTTTATCGAAGTTGAAGAACAAACAATTATATTAAGTCCTTTTATTAATAGTGTTGATGCTAGAGTTGGTCTTAGAGTTTTAGAAAATGTTATTAATTCTGATATAGATCCAGATTTAGCTGATAATGCTGCTGGATTTAGTAATTATACTGCACCAGGATCTGACAGATTGAGAATAGAGTTAAGATTAGAAGCTGTTGATATTGATGAATTAGGTACTCCTAATTTCATCGAATTGATGGAAGTACTTGGTGGAATTGTTTCTTCTTCTCAAAATAAATCTCAATATAATGATCTATCTAAAGAATTTGCTAGGAGGACTTTTGATGAGTCTGGTAATTATTATGTTACGCCCTTTTCTCTTAATGCTAGAAATACATTAAATAATTTTGAAGGAAATAATGGAATATTTGCAGAAGATCAAACAACTTATAATAATAACACTCCTAGTGAAGAATTAGGAACATATAAATTATCTCCAGGAAAAGCTTATATTGAAGGTTATGAAGTAGAAACTATAGTTCCAGCTTTCTTAGATTTTGAAAAGCCAAGAACTACTAAACTTTTAGAAAATCAAAGTATTAATTATGTCACAGGACCTACATTTACATTAACCAACGTATCAGGATCACCTATAATAGGATTAGGTACTGATTATACAGTAAGTTTAAGAGATCAGAGAGTAGGCTCTGCATCTACTACTGCTGCTGGTAAAGAAATTGGAGTAGCACGTGTATATGATTTTGCTTTAGAATCTGGTTCTTATGATGCATCAAATGCTAATATCAATGAATGGGATATTGCTCTTTATGATATTCAACCTTATACTGAAATAACTTTAAATACTAGTCCTGCAAATGGATTATTTGTTCCAACTCATATTAAAGGAAAATCTAGTGGTGCTACTGGATATTTGAGACACAATGCTGTTGGTGCTGCACTTACTGCTTATAATACTAAAGGAACCTTTATTGCTGGAGAGCAATTAATTTTTAATGGGGAATTGAGTGGAAATATTGCTGCTGGAGCAACATCTTATAATACTAGTGATATTAAATCTATTCATGGAACTGTAAGTACAGCAAGTACTTTTAATTCAGATGTAAAACAAAGTACTTTATTTACTTTTGGGGAAGTTAATGTTAGTTCTGCTACCACTTCAGGAGCATCTTTAGGAATTTCAACTGTTACTAGTACTAACCCTAATAAATTCTTTAGTGGAATTGCTACAGTTGGTAATATAGTAGAATATACTAATCCTGGATTAAATACTACTTCATATGCTAGAGTTGAAAGTGTTTCTCAACACTCTTTAACTATTTCTGGTGTAACAACTGTTGCTGGTATATGTGAGGGTGGATTACCTACAGTAATAGCTGGAGATGCTACTTCTGGAGCTATTAATCCATCTGATTTTAAAATCCTTACTTCACAGTTTCAATCTTCTACAGATAATACTTTATATACTAAGTTACCTAAGACTGATATTCAAAATGTAGATTTAACAGGTAGCAATATTACTATTAGAAAACAGTTTGATGTAACCATTACAGATTCTTCAACTGGAGCTATTAGTAGCGGTAGTGCTAATGAAACATTTTTATCTTATGATGAAGAAAGATATGTTCTAATAAGAACAGATGGTACTACAGAATCTTTATCTACAGATAAGATCAATTTTAATACAGGTTCTACTGAAATTACAATTAATGGTTTAACTGGAAATGGTCCTGCTAAATTGATAGCTACTTTAAGAAAAATAAACGTAAAAGCAAAAATTAAAGAAAGACAAAAAATTAATGTAGTTACTGTAGTAGGATCTGCTAATACTTCTTCTGGTATTGGTTCTACTACTTTAAATGATGGATTAACATGGAATTCTGTTTATGGAACTAGAGTTCAAGATGAAGAAATTTCTTTAAATGTTCCAGATGCTACAGTTGTCTATGGGGTATTAGAATCTAGTAACACTAATAATCCTGTGTTTCCTAAAGTGTCTTTAAGTGCTATTAATAGTTCTACTGGCAAAACTGGTGATTTGTTAATAGGAGAAAAATTTGTAGGAACAGATAGTAAAGCAAAAGGAATTTATGTCCAAAAATATGATGACACTACAGCTTGTTATCTTTCTTTAAATGATTATACTTTCCAATTAAATGAAACTGTAACTTTTGAAGAATCTGGCATTACAGCTACAGTATCTTCCACATCTTTAGGTGCTAATAATATTACTGATAGATTTGAATATGATGATGGACAAAGAGATACTATTTACGATTATGCTAGAATAACCAGAAAATCTGGATTTAATTCTCCATCTAAGAGATTAGCAATAGTTTTTGAATCTGCATACTTTACAGCATCAGATACTGGAGATATTACTACTGTTAGTTCATATGATAATTTTACGTATAAAGATCTTCCTATAATTAATGACGCTAATGTAAGTGATATTATTGATATAAGACCAAGAGTTTCTGAATTTTCAGGAACATCTCGTTCTCCTTTTGAATTTTTAGGAAGATCCTTTACTGCAGCAGGAAATTCAGCTCAAAATATTTTAGCATCAGATGAATCAATATTATTAGATTATTCTTTCTATCTTCCTAGATTAGATAAGATTTATTTAACTAAAGGGGGAACATTCCAATTAATGAAAGGAATTCCCGCAGAAACTCCAGAAGATCCAAATTCTGTTGATGGAGCTTTAGAAGTTGCTTCTATTTCTTTACCTGCATATCTTTATGATATTAACGATGTAGATATTAGTTTAGCAGAATATAAGAGATATCAAATGAGTGATATCAATAGATTGGAAAAGAGAATTGAAAGTTTAGAATATTATACTTCTCTTTCATTATTAGAAAGAGATACTTTAAATATGCAGATTACCGATACTGATGGTTTAAATCGGTTTAAATCTGGATTTTTTGTAGATGATTTTTCTGATACTGAAAGTCAACTTAAGAAAACTATTGTAAAAAATAGTATTGATTTTGAAAATGGAGAACTTAGACCTTCTCCATATACTACCGAACTTGATTTAGAATTAGATCTGAATAGTGCTAATGGAATTAGACAAACTGGTAGGGTAATATCTTTAAACTATGATAATGTACCTTTTGTTAGACAAACATTTGCTACAAAAACTGAAAGTGTAACACCTTTCCTTATCAACTATTTTGGTGGTTCTATTTTATTAACTCCATCTTCAGATGTATGGATGGATCAAGTTGTTTTAGATGCTAAAAAAGAAAGTCAGACAACATATTCACAAACTAGCGAACAAGTCAAAAAAGGTGGATGGGACCCAGATACAGGTTATAGTCCAGTAGTATGGGGTGGTTGGAAAACTACTTGGACTGGTGGAGGTAGTAGTACTAAGATTGGTTCTAGTAGTAATACTCATTGGGGTGGATGGCAGAATCGTTCTGGATATAGAGAAAGATCTCAATATCGAACTACAACAACTACATTTAGAAGAAATCCTACTCAGATTAAACAAAAGAGAGAAGCAAAGAGATCTATAAAGAGAGAAACCTTTAGTACTATTAACGATGGACCAAAGGTAATTAATACAGCTTTAACTCCTTACATGAGATCTAGAAATATAGATTTCTCTTGTAAGGGTTTAAAACCAGTCACTAATGTGTTCGGTTTCTTTGATGGTGAGAATGTTAATAAGTTTATAGTTCCAAAACTTATTGAAATTTCTATGGTTACTGGAACCTTTGAAGTAGGTGAAACTGTTATAGGAACAACTAAAGATGGTAAGGAATTAATTAGATTTAGAGTTGCTGTATCTAATCATAAATTAGGTCCTTATGATGATCCTGGAGCAGTATATAATACTAATCCATATTATAGTTCTACTCCCCTTAGGAGAGGATCTGTTTTAATTGATAGTATATTACCAACATCACCTAATGGATCTACAAATGATGTATCATCAGATACTCTTCTTGTTCCTGCAGAATATTCTACTACTTCAAATCTTATTAATGTAGATACATTAAGTTTATCGGATAAATCTAAAAATACTTATCATGGATATGTAGAAAAAGGACTTAAATTAGTAGGACAAACATCTAGTGCTCAAGCAACTATCACATCTCTTAGTTTGAGAACTGATAATTTAGGAAGTGTACGAGGATCATTCTTCATACCTAATCCTAATGATATAACTACTCCTAAATTTGAATGTGGCAAAAAAGTCTTTAGACTTACCAGCAGTAATACCAATAGTCAAAATGCTTTAAATGTGGGAACTGATGCTTCTCAAACATTTGATTCTACTGGTACTATTAAGACTATGCAGTCTACTATTATTACTGTTAGAAATATTAATACCCATACACAAATACAAACTGAAACTAGAAGTAGTACTAGTGGTGGAGGAGGTACTTATACAACCACATCTACTACTAATATAGGATCTGATAGTCAAGATTATAATCCACCTCAAAAACAGAGTTGGTCAGTACAAACTAATAATCCTAATTATGTAGAAGGAGCACTTGTTCAGGTTCAGGATGGAAAGGTAATTAATGTAGCTAATGAATATGGTAAGGAGACTGTTAATAGTAAAGCAGTTATTGAACAGCAAAATCTAACAGTATATAAGAGTTATGATGAATTTAATGCTGCTATTAAGAAAGATAAGTCTAGTACAAACACTACTGGACTTTTAACAAATACAGGAAAAGGTGGAACTGGTGCTGGAAGAAAGGTAGCTTTTGTTGCTCCTAGCAATTTAGATGTTTTTGATAAAGTCTATAATGATAGACTTGGTAGAGCACCTGATGGTGCTGGTAAAGCTTATTGGAAAAAGGATTTAGCAAAAAATCCTAAAACAGCAGCTGCTATGAAAGTTCTAGCATCTGGAAAAAGCAATCTAGCATATAAACATGCTGAAGCTACTATTGCTAAAGAATTAAATAGACATTTTGACGCTCAACAGGAAACTAAAGCTAAAGAAGCTGCAGGTGATGATTGGAAAGGTGCTAATGAATATTGGAAGAATGCAGATCCTGAAAGACATAAGAAGCAAGGTAATATTTGTGCTAACAAAACAGACCCTCTTGCCCAAACTTTCTTTGTACAAAATGAAACTGGTGTGTTTATCACTAGATTAGATTTATTCATGGCAACTAAAGATGAAACATTGCCATTAATAGTTCAATTAAGAACAGTGAAATTAGGAATGCCAACTGATGAAGTTATTCCTTTTGGCGAAGTTATATTAGAACCTGAAAATGTTTTCTTATCTGATGATTCTACAGAAGTTACTCCAGTAATATTCCCATCTCCAGTTTACCTATCTCCAGGTCAAACTTATGCTGTTGTATTACTTTCAGTAAGTTCTAATTATAGTACTTGGATAGCACGTGTAGGTGAAACTGATATTCAGACTCGTAACCTTGCAGAATCTGAACAACTCTTAGTATCATCTCAACCTACTTTAGGTTCATTGTTTAAATCACAAAATGGAGAAACTTGGAATCCAAGTCAGTGGGAAGATCTTAAGTTTACTCTTTACAGAGCATCCTTCAGTGAACCACAAGGAAACATTAATTTTGTAAATCCAAGTCTATTCAGTTATTCTGATGATATTAATGCATTACGTAAAGATTCATTTGAAATCACTGCAAATAAAGTAAGAATAGGATTTAACACTACTATTTCTGATACTGGATTAACTTTAGGTAATACTATTCAACAAATGGGTAGTAATGCCACAGGAAATTATGTAGGTTCAGCAGGAACAGCAAATGGTAATTTGACTATTACTAATGCTGGTGTTGGATATACTCCTTCTTCTGGTAGTGAAACATATAATCATGTTCCTATGGTTACTCAGACTGGAAATGGAAGAAATGGAACATTAAATATGACCATAACCAATGGAGTAGCAGTTGCTGCAACTGTGGTTAATGGTGGTAGTGGATATGCTATAGGTGATATAGTTGGAGTATCTACTGTAGGATTAACTTCCTTAGGAAAAGATATTCAATTCTCTATTGCTACTCTTAGTGGAGTTAATGAGTTTACTCTTGATAATGTTCAAGGAGAATTTTCTACTGGTGTTGGTAAAACAATGCAGTATATTGCTGGTTCAGGAACCACTATTCTAAATTACACTGCTGGAGGAAATGTTTGGTTATCAGGTTCTCCTGTAACAGTTAATGATGGTCTTCATATAAAGATTAATCAGAAGAATCATGGTATGCATACAATTAAAGATGTAGTTACATTTGCAGATGTACAGTCTGATATTGCACCTACAAAATTAGCAGCAGATTATGATTCTACATCTACAGGTTCTATTATATTAGATGATGGAACTGACTTTACTTCCTTTGAAAATGTAGGTGTTGGTTCTACTAACTTAGGTTATGTTAAGGTAGGTAGTGAAATTTTATCTTACACTGGAGTAACCAACAATACCTTAACTGGTGTTAGTAGAGGAGTTGATTCTACCAAGACATTAACTCATTCTGATGGTGATTATGTTCATAAGTATGAATTAAACGGTGTATCTTTGAGAAGAATTAATACTGACCATAATCTTTCAAGTTCTACTGTTTCTAATAGTATAGGTATTGATCATTATAATGTTAAGATTGATACTTCTGCTAATGGGGTAGATAGATCAGTTGGCACAAGTCTTCCAATTCTTCACTTTAATGATACTAAGTCTTCAGGTGGAGAAGGTAGTTATGCTACTGATAATATACCATTTGAAGTTATAACTCCTATAGTTCAACACATAACTCCAGTTAAAACTAATGTAACAGGTCAGATTAGAACTATTACAGGATCTAGCATAGATGGATCTGAAGTACCTTATCAGGATCAAGGATTTGAAGATATTAGTTTAACTACTGATAATTTCATGTCTACTCCTAGAATGATTGCTTCTAGAATTAATGAAACTACTTCCTTAGCAAATCTTCCTGATAATAAATCATTTACTTTGAATTTAGCTTTGGAAAGTGACAATCCAGCAGTTTCTCCTATAATAGATCTTGATAGAGTTGCTATGATATTTACTTCTAATAGGGTAAATAATCCAGTTACTAATTGGATTACTGATAATAGAGTTAATACTCTTGAGAATGATCCTAATGCATTTGTTTATGCATCTCAACCAGTTACTTTAGAAAATGGATCTACATCCATTAAAATTCATTTAGAAGCTCATATCAATATTACTAGTGATGTTAGAGCATTCTATGCATTATTAGAAGATCCTAATGATGAATTAGTTTATCAACCATTCCCTGGTTATAATAATTTATTATCTACTGGTCAAATTATAGATCCTGCAAAAAATGATGGATTACCTGATAAATTGACTGCTAAAACAGATGTTATAGCATATACATCAGAACAGGTAATTTGGAATGATTATGAGTGGACTATAGACAATCTTCCTACTTTTAGACATTTTAGTATTAAATTGGTAGGAACTGGTACTAATCAGGCACAACCACCTAGAATGAAAAATCTTAGAGTCTTGGCTCTTGCTTAATATGAATTATACAAATGTAGAAGGACATTCTGATCTAATTAGAGATAATAGCACAGGTGCTATTTTAAATAATGATACAAGTGAATATGAAAATTACATCAGAATGCGTGCCAAAAGGAAAGAAGGAACAGATAAAATAGATAATATGGAGAATGATTTGAAATCTTTAAAGGATGATATTAATGAAATCAAAACTTTACTAAGAGCACTATCTAATGGCTAAAAACACTCTTACTTTTGACCCTAGTGCAGGTGTTGCCTATGGTGTAAATCTGACCATTAATACAGGAGCAGATTTAGATGCTGACTATACTGTAGTTGGTACTTCTGGTACTGCTTTTGATTTTACTGGATATACTGGTTCTGCTCAACTTGCTAAGAGTGTAGCAATAGGTTCATCTGCATATGCATTAAGAACCTTTGAAGTTGGATTTACTAGTGCTAAAGGTGGAGAATTTAGATTATCATTAGGTTCCACTGATACTAGAACTTTATCAGAAGGTAGATATGTATATGATGTTTTAATAGGTTCAGGTTCATCAGTTTATAGAATAGTATCTGGGGATGTGTTAGTTATAGCAGGTATCTCTTCTGCTCCTTCCTAAATAATCTTATACTAGTAAAGTAGATAAATGGCGCAACCAAGCACACGTGGGGAATTAATAGATTACTGTAAAAGGCAGTTAGGTGCTCCTGTGCTCGAAATTAATGTTGCAGACGAGCAAATAGAAGATATCATAGATGATGCTATTCAGTTCTTTCAGGAAAGACATTTTGATGGTGTATATCAGAGTTATAGGAAATATGTAATAACACAAGAAGATAAAGATAGGGGAAGAGCAACAGGGGGAGCAGGTATAACAACTACTACAGTAGATACTACTGTTGGGGTTAGTACTCAATTCAGTTATACTGAGAATAGTAACTATCTTCCAATTCCACCAGAAGTTATAGGAGTCACTAAGATATTCCATTTTGATGGAAGTAATACTATCACTAACAATATGTTTAGTGTGAAGTATCAGTTATTCTTAAATGACATTTATTATTGGGGTGCTACTGAACTTCTTTCATATGCAATGGTAAAGACATATCTAGAAGATATTAATTTCTTATTAACTACAGAGAAACAGATTAGATTTAATAAGAGACAAGATAGATTATATTTGGATATAGATTGGGATAGTGTAAGTGTGGGAGATTATTTGGTTATAGATTGTTTTACATTATTAGATCCATCAACTTATCCTAGAGTATGGAATGATTCATTCTTAAAACCATATGCTACTGCTCTTATTAAGAGGCAGTGGGGGCAAAATATGTCCAAATTCCAAGGAGTTAAATTACCTGGTGGAATAGAATTAAATGGCATGGAAATGTATGAGCAAGCAGAAAAGGAATTAGAAAGAATCAGAGAGAATATGTCTAATACTTATGAACTTCCTCCTCTTGATATGATAGGCTAATGGCATTAAATCCTTATTTCCTACAAGGGTCTTCTACAGAGCAGAATCTAGTCCAAAGCTTAATCAATGAACAGATTAAGATGTATGGGGTGGATGTCTATTATATACCTAGAAGATACATTACTAAGACTACTGTAATACAGGAAGTCATAGAGTCTAAGTTTGAAGAAGCAATTCCTTTAGAGGCATATGTAGATACATTTGATGGATATGAGGGACAAGGTTCTCTTCTATCTAAGTTTGGTGTTCAGGCACTTGATGACCTAACTCTTGTAATATCAAGAGATAGGTTTGAGAATTATGTTACGCCTCTTATTAAGAATATACCTAATATAGAATTGGCAACAAGACCTAAGGAAGGAGATTTAATATATTTTCCATTAGGAGATAGATTATTTGAAATTAAATTTGTAGAGCATGAGAAACCATTCTATCAGTTAAAAGAGAGATATGTTTATGAACTTAGATGTGAGCTTTACAGATATGAGGATTCTGTTGTTGATACAGGAGTGGGTGATATTGATGATAACCTAGAGAAAGCAGGTTACATTGAGACACTTACTCTAGTGTCTTCAGGAACTACAGCAGTTCTTACAACTGGTATTGTAGATGGTGCATTATCTAGTGTTACTATTACCAATACTGGAAATGAATACACCAGTCTTCCAAGGGTTGCTATTTCTTCTGCTCCTTCTGCTGGATTAACTGCTGTAGGTGTGGCATCTATGAGAGATGATATAGTAGATTATGATGGAGAGAAATCTTATAGGATACGAAGAATTGACATTATTAATCCAGGTTATGGATATACTATAGGTCAAGAACCAGAGATCTATACAGTTGGTGGTGAAGGTGTAGGATTTGCTGCTACTACATCTATATCTGATGGTGCTATTGGAATAGTCACAATTACCTCAGGGGGTACTGGATACTCTACAGTTCCTTTAATCACCTTTACAGGAGCACCTGCAGGGGGTACAACTGCAACTGCTTTAGCATACATAGACAGTGTGGGTATTGTTACTCAGATTGGTATTACCAATGCTGGTGCTGGATATACTGTTGCTCCTACTGCTACAGTCACAGCACCTTACATGGGTGGTTCTGGTAACTATGTCTTTAATGAGGTAGTAACTGGTGCTGCAAGCAGTTCTACTGGTAGGGTTAAATCTTGGGATGCTTCTACTTTAGAACTCAAGATTTCTATTATTAGTGGAGCATTTAATGATGGTGAGGTTATTACAGGTAGCACATCTGGTGCTGAGTATGAGTACCAGAAGGTTTCAACTACTAATGTGGATGATGGGTTTGCAGAAAATACTAGTATTGAAAGTGAAGCAGATGATATAATTGACTTCACAGAGACTAACCCATTTGGGATGCCCTAAATAATACACTAGGATTGTAACAATGTTTGAATATTTTTATCACGAAATAATGAGGAGGACCATTATATCCTTTGGTTCTATCTTTAATAATATTAATATAAACCATGACAATAGTGATGGTTCTGTTGTTAGTACTACTAAGGTTCCTCTTGCTTATGGTCCTACTCAAAAGTTCTTAGCAAGACTGGAGCAAGTACCTGATTTGAATAAACCAGTTCAGATCAGTCTTCCAAGAATGTCATTTGAACTAAATGGTCTTAGTTATGATCCTGCAAGAAAATCAACAACTACACAAACATTCTTAAAAGGTGTTAAAGGTGATAAGAGTACATTAGCAAAAACATATTTACCTGTACCATATAACTTAGATTTTGAACTTAGTATTTTTACTAAGTTGAATGATGATATGCTCCAGATAGTAGAGCAAATCCTCCCATACTTTCAACCTGCCTATACTGTAACAGTAGACCTAGTTGATACTATTGGAGAGAAAAGAGATATTCCTATTGTCTTAAATTCCATCACTACTAGTGATGATTATGAAAGTGACTTTTCTACTAGAAGAGCACTTATCTATACTATGAGATTTACTGCTAAGACTTACATGTTTGGTCCTGTCAATACAGATATTGCCAAGGATGTTATCAAGAAGGCATCTATTGGATATGTTGCTGGTGGTAAGACAGCTACTCCAACTAGGGAAGTTACTTACAGTGTTGTACCTAGAGCAACTAAGAGTTATGGAGATACTGTTACTACTAACTTAAGTGAAAATATAGATGATAGTATAGCTATTATTAATGTAACTAGTGCTAGTGGCATTGAAGCAACTAATTACATATACATAGATCAGGAGGAAATGTATGTTGAATCCATTTCTGGAACAGCTCTAACAGTTAGAAGAGGACAGGATAATACTTCTGCTACAGACCACGTAAATGGAGCAGAAGTTAAAGTCATTACTTCTACAGATAATTCTGCTATAGAATTTGGAGATGACTTTGGTTTTGATGGAACTATCTAATGACTAAAAATTTTGATGAATTAAATGATGCTTTTAATGTTTCTGCAGATGTAGTACCTGCAGAACCTGCTGAAGTTGGAATAACTAAACCAGAGAAGCATGATAGAAGTGATATTGAAAGAGACTATGATTATACTAGAGGAAATCTTTATAGTATCATAGAGAAGGGTCAAGAAGCAATTGATGGTATTCTTGAATTGGCACAAGAAAGTGAAATGCCAAGAGCATATGAAGTAGCAGGTCAGTTAATTAAGAGTGTTTCTGATGCTACTGATAAGTTGATGGATTTGCAGAAGAAGTTAAAGGATGTAGAAGAAGAGAAGGTATCTAAAGGACCTAGTACAGTTAATAATTCATTGTTTGTAGGTTCAACTGCTGACTTAGCAAAGATGTTGAAGTCTGTTAATTTGGAAGATAATAAATAAAGTATAGGGAGAGAAATCCCACAGTATTTTGATACTCATAAAATGTCTGACGACTATAAAAATTTGCCATCGATTGACGACTTTGAAGAAAGTAATGAAGAATTACCGTCACTTGCTGAACTTTTAGAAGAAGAAGATTTACCCTCAGTAGAAGGTTATATAGAAAAAGAAGAGGAGATAGAAGAAGAAGTACAAACTTTAGAAGATGCTAATGGAGAAACTTTTGCTGAAGTAAAAGATATAGTTCCTCCTTGGCCTGAGTTATTACGTCTAGTTAATGATGTTAAAGAAAGTATTCCTGAGATACCTGAGATAAAGTCATATGATAATGAATTACAAGAACTTCTTACTCATATAGAACAGGTAAAGGAAAGTATTCCAGAAGTTCCTGAAGTAAGATACTATGAAGATGAGATAGAATCACTTAAGGAAAATATAGAGGGTGTTAGGGCAGATATACCTAAGTTTCCTAAGTGGGTTAATGAAGTAAATGAAGTTCCTGATTTCTCTTGGATTGGGAAGACTTTTAGTGTCATAGATGATGACTTTGAAAAGGTCAATGATAACTTACATACACTTAAGGATACATTTAATCAAGATATAGAAACCCTTACAGAGAATTTAGAACTTAAGGATTTTGAAAAGAAAGTTGAAATTAAGGAAGTAAAGAAGTATCTACAAGAAACCAAGGATAAAATATATGAGGAATTGAAAGAGACTGCTCTTAAAATATATGAGCATAGGAATCAGTTTAAAGATGATGATAGGAAGTTAAAAAAGAGTGTATTAAGTAAACTGAATGAAGCAAAGCAAAATATTGAGAAGAAGATAGATGAGTCTAATAGTAAGTATCGTGATTCTAATAAAGAAATTAAAAATTACTTCAATGGTCTGAAAGAAGAAGTTGCTAATCTTCCAGAAGTAAAATACTATGATAAGGATATTAAGAAGTTAAGAGAGAAAGCAGAATCTCATACTGTTAATATTGCTGACCTTTATAAGATTGTAGAGGATATAAAAGGTAAGCAAGAAGTATTAAAAGAAGACTATGCTAAGTATGCGGATGGAACAGATCCCGCAAGACCTATTGCTCCTGATCCTAAAGAGAAGCAAGGTAATGATCCTCTTACTCCAACAGGAGATCAAAAGTTTGCTACTCTTCAAGACTTAGCAGCAAACTACAGACTCTTTGTTAATAGAGTAGAGCAACAGTTATACACTATTGGTGGAGGTGGAGCAGGATTCATCAAAGACCTTGATGATGTAAATTTTGATGCTACCAATAACGACTTATTAATATATGATGGTGATAATTCTAGATGGGTTGGTATTGCTTCTACTTCATTAGGAAGTAGCACTCTTACTGGATTAGATGATGTAGATGATTCTAATTTAGGAGATGGTAGATTTTTAAGATATAATGCTACAGAGGAAGAATTTACCTTTGAACCAGTATCAGCTACCAATTTAGAATTGATTGCTGGTGATATTCAGTCAGGTATATTAACTACTTCTGCTACAGGACAGGCAACTGTGATGTCTATTAGTGCATCTACTTATAGGTCTGTTAGTTATCAGGTACAAGCAGTTCAAGGTTCAAATTATAATATGACAACTATCAATGTTATTCATGATGGAACTAATACATATATGAATGAATTTGGAACTTTGAATCAACCAACAGGTATAGCAACCTTCTCTACAGATATTAATAGTGGTGCTTTAAGATTATTGGGATATCCAGCATCTTCTAGTTCTACTACCTTCAAAGTCATATTCACAGCACTACAAGTATAAAAAGTAATAAATATTAAAGTAAATGATGTAATATCATAATGATTTCCTTTCGAGAAGCTACAAAGTTAAGAGCAAGAGTAGGAAATGTTATTGACTGTTATTTGTCTTGGAGAGGAAAAAACTACTGCATAAAAATGTTTTTCCCTTCAATCAAAAAACCATCACGCAGAGAAGTTCAGGATCAAGTGGTAAAAGTGTATCCTGGCGCAAAACTCTGGAATTACCAAGTTTCCAATTATGACCAAGGAGAACCGCTCCTCCAAGTCGGAGGATCAGCATACTAGAGAATTAGAAAAGAAAGTTGAGCAACTAGAAAAAATTATAGATATGACTATAAAAACTAGGGAGCATGACAAAAAGTTTGGAAAGTATGAAATGATGTAGGAGGTTTATTATGTCAGACAACATTTATCTAGGTAATCCCAACCTAAAAAAAGCGAATGTAGCTCAAGAGTTTACTCAAGAGCAAATACTTGAATTCTATGCTTGTAGAAATGATCCTATCTATTTTGCTAAAAAATACGTTAAGATTGTTAGTTTGGATGAAGGTCTGACACCTTTTAAACCATATCACTTTCAAGAAAAGTTAATTAAGAATTTCCATGAGTCTAGGTTTAACATCTGTAAGATGCCTAGACAGACAGGTAAGTCTACTACTTGTGTATCTTATCTTCTTCATTATGTTGTGTTTAATGATAGTGTTAATGTAGGTATACTAGCCAACAAAGCAGCCACTGCTAGAGAACTGCTAGGTAGATTGCAGACTGCTTATGAGAATTTACCTAAGTGGATGCAACAAGGTATTATATCTTGGAATAGAGGAAGTCTAGAACTAGAGAATGGTTCTAAGATTCTTGCTGCTTCTACTTCTGCATCTGCAGTTAGGGGTATGTCATTCAACATCCTATTCTTGGATGAATTTGCGTTTGTTCCTAACCATATTGCTGACTCATTCTTCAGTTCAGTTTATCCTACTATTACTTCAGGTAAGAGCACTAAAGTTATTATAGTCTCTACGCCTCATGGTATGAACCATTTCTATAGGTTGTGGCATGATGCTGAAAGAGGTAAGAATGAATATGTTCCTACTGATGTTCATTGGAGTGAAGTACCTGGTAGGGATGAGAAGTGGAAAGCATCTACCATTGCTAATACCTCAGAAGCACAGTTTAAAGTTGAGTTTGAGTGTGAGTTTTTAGGATCTGTTGATACTCTTATTTCTCCTAGCAAACTAAGAGCATTAGTTTATGATGAACCACAAACTAGAAGTGCTGGATTGGATGTATATGAAGCATGTCAAGAAGATCATGATTATGTACTTACTGTAGATGTAGCAAGAGGAGTAGGAGGAGATTATTCTGCTTTTGTTGTAATTGATATCACAGAGTTTCCTCATAGGGTAGTTGCTAAGTTTAGGAACAATGAAATTAAACCTATGATATTCCCTAATGTGATATGGGAAGTAGCAAAGAGTTATAATGATGCCTTTATTTTATGTGAAGTAAATGATGTAGGAGATCAGGTTGCTGCTATTCTTAACTTTGATTTAGAGTATGAAAATCTATTGATGTGTTCTATGAGGGGTAGAGCAGGTCAGATTGTAGGTCAAGGATTTTCTGGTAAAAAGACTCAATTAGGAGTCAAGATGTCTAAAACAGTTAAGAAGGTTGGTGCTCTTAACTTAAAGACATTGATAGAAGAAGATAAACTTTCTTTTAAAGATTATGAGATATTGAGTGAACTAACAACCTTTATTCAAAAGCACAATTCATTTGAGGCAGAAGAAGGATGTAATGATGACCTTGCTATGTGTCTTGTCATATATGCATGGTTAGTAGCACAGGATTATTTTAAGGAACTTACTGACCAAGATGTAAGAAA